>ERZ824600.352-NODE-352-length-68671-cov-4.424318_pt1 | contig 68671 bp, 59 predicted proteins | sample MGYA00519933_ERZ824600 | MGnify/ENA primary metagenome ERZ824600 (study PRJEB31778, sample SAMEA3449178) | human gut metagenome | biome: human gut; feature: human-associated habitat; material: faeces | place: United Kingdom | collected 2010/2012 ...
GCTACTCTCGATAATTTTTTGCGCTTTGGTGTAACATATCATTGACAAACCAACATTAAAGCCCAGAACCGTTTTGTGCTGTTCGGGGTAGCGCCGCGGCAAATGAACATAGGTGCCCGCTGTAATAACAACCGTATAAATGTCGTATGGTGTCGAATATTCTTGGACGATTTATTATACATTATTCGTGTATTGTGTTGCTTATTCCTCACATATATGCAGTCGGTCTGCTAATGACGTATATTAGGTCTTTTCTTTTTTAGCAAAATATATTATAATATGCAAGAGTGGGAAATGTTTGACCCGGCGATACCGCCGGTCGGTGTTCCTGCTCGAAACAGCTTTTTCCGGATGTTGTGCCGCGCAAAATTCATTATTCGCGCCGACAGCCGCAATTGATACCGAGCCCGACCTATAAGGGGCGGAGATCGTTATTTGATGAACTGTAAAGGTGTATGGTGATAAGATGGAAAAGAACTATATAGACGGATCGACCTTCGCCGACATGATAGTGTCCGGTGCGGCAAACCTCTCGTCGAACAAGACTGCAGTAAACGACCTTAACGTATTCCCTATCCCCGACGGTGATACGGGAGATAATATGTTTATGACAATAGAGTCCGGCGCACGCATGCTGCGCGACAGCGATTCGGATTCGCTGTCCGAGGCTTCGTCCGTTGCTTCGCGCGGAATGCTTCTCGGCGCACGCGGAAACTCCGGAGTTATTCTGTCCCGCATATTCAGCGGAATCTCCAAAGGGCTCGAGAATAAGCCGAGCGCCGATGTGCGCGTTCTGCATCTTGCGATGGAGCGCGGCATTCAGGAGTCCTACTCCGCAGTACCCGTGCCTGTCGAGGGTACGATCCTTACAGTTTACCGCGATGCCGTAAAATTCGCAGGCGACCGCATAGATGAAAACAGCACGCTTGACAGCTACTTCCGCGATTTCAATACCGAGCTTCGCCGCTCGCTCGAGCATACGCCGGAGCAGCTCGATGTGCTAAAGGAGGCAGGCGTGGTCGACTCCGGCGGAGCGGGCCTCGTCTACATCTTCGACGGAATGCTCGCCGCGCTTGAGGGAACCGGCAAACAGCTTGCGGAAACAGCTACCGCATCGAGCGCGCCTCGCATCGACCTCTCGCTCTTTACCGAGGACTCTGAGCTCAAGTTCGGCTACTGCACCGAGTTTCTGCTCCGTCTGCAGCATAAAAAGACGGATATCGACAGCTTTGATATCGACGAATTCATACGCGGGCTGTCGGAGCTCGGCGATTCGGTCGTTGCATTCCGCGACGGCTCTATCGTAAAGGTCCATGTACATTCGCTCACCCCCGGTAAGGTACTCGATTACGGTCAGCGCTTCGGCGAATTTCTCACGCTCAAGGTCGAGAATATGACCCTTCAGCATTCCTCAAAAGAGCACGGAGAGCATAATCGCGATGCCGATGCGAAAAAGTCAATCGACACGCAGACAACGACAGAAACACCGTCGGCGGATGCTGACAGTGCGGCAAGCGAAAACACAGCGACCGATAGCGCGCCTGTACCCACAGCACCGCACAAGCACTATGCAACAGTCGCAGTAGCGGCAGGAAAAGGGCTTATCTCCGCATTTTACGAGCTCGGAGCAGACAAGGTGATCTCCGGAGGTCAGTCGATGAATCCGTCTACCGAGGACTTTATCGGTGCTTTTGACAGCCTCAGTGCAGACGTTATTCTCGTTTTCCCGAATAACAGCAATATTATCCTCACCGCAAATCAGGCAGCATCTATTTACGACAAGGCACAGATAGTCATCATCCCGACAAAGACGGTCGGCGAGGGCTGCGTTGCCATCTCGATGGTCGACCCCGACGAGCCGGACTCCGAAGCACTCAAGACAGCACTGTGCGAGGCTATTTCCGCTGTCGATACCGGTTTTGTCAGCCGCGCGGGCAGAGATGCGAGCTTTAAGGGAGTAGATGTCACGGAGGGCGATTATATCGGATTCTCTCGCGACACTATCTACTCCTCCGAGCCTACGCGCCGCGAAGCACTTCTCAAGCTCGCAGAGTGTCTTGATACCTCGAGCCACGATCTTGCAATGCTGTTCAGCGGTGCAGATACCGACCGCGCGGAGGCGGAGAAGCTTACGGCAGAGCTGTCTAAGAAGTTCCCGTCGACCGAGTTCACTCACATTCGCGGCGATCAGCCCACACACGACTACATTCTCGTCCTCGATTAATTTTGCATTTTCGGAAATCATAAGCAAAAATGTATAATGAGACAGACGATAGGAATACTGTTCCCATCGTCTGCTCTTTTTTTAATCCAATGTTAACAATTTAGAATTGAACTCGGACGAAATAACATATAAACTGCTATATGGAGTCGTATGGCTCCGAATAAACAATAACTATTTTCGGGAGAGAAATATGAAAAGAATACCCCACCGCATTATCGCCGCAGTATCGGCAATCGCGCTGTCCCTGCCTACTGTTCTGAGCATTTACGGCGGCAACGATGCTTACGATATAAACGGAGACGGAAGCATCGATACCAAGGATCTTGTACGCCTGATGAAGGATATGGCTGCCGACAGCGCCCATATTGATGTTAACGGCGACGGAAGCTATGACACAAGAGATCTCGTTACTCTAATGAAGGCTATCGCAGCAGATATAAACCTCTCCGATGTCACGCTCAAGTCAGAGCTCGGGTACACAGCCGCAAATCCGCTCTATGCCGTAGGCGATAACGATGAATATGCCTTTGTCGGTCTCGAGGCATTCGACGGAATTGCGAAATCACGCATCACAGACGGCGTACTCATGGCAGATGTCGAGATGCTCGCTAAGATACTCGGTCTCGGCTGCACCCGCGAGAACGGAGTTGTTACTCTCTCCTACGGCGAAAAATCCGTTCAGCTTAACGAGCGCACCGGAACGGTGATATCCTCAGGCAGATCGGTAGCTGTTATAAAAACAGAGGCTGAGGACGGCCGCCTGCTCGTCGCAGCGGACAAGCTCGCCTCCGAGCTCGGCTACAGGCTCGAGCACGACAGCGAAAACGGCATAACATTCTATTATACCGCAAAGCGCGTTATCACCGAGATAAAGCGCAACAAGCTCCGCGACAGCTTTAATAAATACAGAACGATAGTTACCGACACCTCCGATGTCGAATCGAGTCAGGTCGGCGTAGGAATGTATAAAAAAGTCCCCGAATCAGAGCGTGTGGTAGGCATCGCCTATACAACATGGCACTCCGATATGTCGCGCTGGGGCTACGGTACATGGAGCACCCCGCTCTACGGCACCTATCGCTCCGACGATGAGTCCATCATCCGTCTGCACGGTGAGCAGCTCGCCGCAGCAGGAGTTGACTTTGTATTCGTGGACTGGTCAAACAACACCACCTACCATGCAGAGGACAACTACAACTACGGCATGTCGATGATAGAGGACTCTACCACTAAGCTGTTTGAGATATGGAAGGATATCCCGAACGCACCTAAGATCTGCATTTTCGTCGGTCCCGGACATGCAGGCAGAGATACCATCCCGAGCGGCGACCATCAGCGCAAGGTCGATCAGGTATACAATACCTATATCAATAATCCCGAGTACAATAGCATGTACTACTATTATAACGGCAAGCCGCTGCTCATCTGCTACGGCGCGACACCTAATCTGTACACAAGCAATCCCTCTTCGCTCTGGAATGACGATCGCTTTGAGATAAGATGGATGAGCGGATATGTTTCGCAGCAGCGCAGCCTGATGAAGGATCGCGACAATCTTGTTTCCGGTGGCTTTTGGAGCTGGGAGGAGCGCGGTGCGCAGTCGTTCACCGTTGATGCCGACGGATATGTTGAGTGCGTGACCATCTCCGCCGCAACACGTCAGGACGGAAGCGGCGACAACATCACGATACCGGCAGTCGGCAGAGAGAACGGCGCTACATTTAAGCGCGCATTCCAGCGCGCCGACGATCTCGGCGCACGGATAGCGCTTATCGTCTCGTGGAACGAGTGGCTGACCGGAGAGCAGCCCTCCGCCGAGGTTTCCAAGGATATTGAACCGTCTGTCGCATTCGGCACCTTCTATCTCGACCTGATGAAATTCCAGATCAAGAAATTCAAGGGACTTGATTGACACCTAAAATATAGAACCGATAACATAGCAAATTAAAAAACAAACCGCAGCGAGCACCCGAAAGAGGCTTAACTTTCGGGTGCTCGCTTATTTTCAATATATGCTTTCTTTCATTAGTATAGCATGTGTATGCAATTCGGCTTCTCGTTCGGACCGCTGTGTATCGACATATGCCGAGCAAATTATGACAGCTCAAGCAGAATACATCTGCCGCGCTTACCGCAGCCGCGCAGATAACCGAGTGTCCGGAGAACGGCACACATTTTCTGCGCCAAGCGATAGGTGATCCCCGCCGCCTCCGCAAGCTCGGATATAGTGAACTGTTCGCCGAGCTCGCTCGGCAGAAGCGATATATATGACTCGCGACCGGAAAATGTATATTGTGAGACTATCTCGGTCGGCAGACGATCGGCACGGCGCGCACCGAAGCGCATGCTGTGCGGGTAATTCTCGCTCTCGGTCGATGTATAGCGATACTCCGTAATATCAAGCAGTACTACGGTAAAGCTCAGCGACGGACATAGCAGCAGCTCGTGCAGATCGGCAAGCTCGGGAAATATCGAGTACACGCTTCCCTTTTTCGGCGACAGACGCGGCTTGCTTACCTCACCTGTCTCGCTGTCTATCCATACAATTTGCTTGCGCCTCGGAACGGGATAAACAACATTTACTTCACACTCTTGACAGAATACGGCAAGCTTCTTTCGCAGCCGATAGAGCTGTGTCGACTGAATCTCGACTATTCTGTTATCATGCTTGATATCGGCTATATAGCCCGCGTATTTCACCTCATGATAGCGGCTGTCCGGCTCAAAATACTGCTTCAGCAGCGCATGCACGGTCTTTTCCGAATATGTTCCTATAAGCACCTGCTGCTCAGCCATGCTCCGCACCCTCCCGATGAAATATTTGGTCTAAATATTTCAATTGTATTTCTCATTGAATTTGTGTATAATAGGAGCAGAAGCAATCGACCGCTGAAGCTGTTTGGGGAATTTGATCCCGGCAGCTGACAGCATGATAGCTTCTTTTTTTGCGTAATAAATTTCGATATCGCCTATATTTTCGGGTGAATTGCTTTCCTCGACAAGCGATGTACGGTCTTTTACATTGACCGACGAAAGAACGTTGATGCAAAGCCCTGTACATTCCTCGCTATTTTCGCGATGAGCTCCAACGGCAAGTCGACCGGTAGTAAAATGTACTCGAAATCTTACTGCCTTTTTTACTACCGACCTATGCAGAAATATGTGTTTTAATGTGTCAAAAAGATAAAGATAAAAAAACAAAACCCCCGGTAAACACTGGTCTTTTCAGCATTTACAAGGGGTTCCCGTTGGCGGAGAAGGAGAGATTTGAACTCTCGCGCCGCTTACACGACCTACACCCTTAGCAGGGGCGCCTCTTCACCACTTGAGTACTTCTCCGAATAATAAGGCAAAGATTTGCTTTTGTCAAGCGATGTATCGTGTATGCCGCTTGCTAAAGGCGACGGATACCGCAGTATGCTCTCAATTCAGAGCCATTGTTGCAATCGCTGTTAGTGATTATATCACAAAAGCGCCGTTATAACAATGTATAAAATTTGTCTCGGCGGTAAAGTAATTGTTAACTGTGCTGCTTTTATTTTTAAGCTCCGATGATGAAATATCAAAAAGCAAACTGATGCATAAAATATAAGGAGACGTAAATTCGTTCTCTTGTCGCCATGCGACAACAATATAACGGAGGTTAGTTTTATGGCAGATTGCAGAAATACGATGTCCGATCGCGGCAGAGAAAACTACGGTCTGGATGTCAACAGAATTCTTGACAGTTGCCGTGACAAGGATTGTTACGCTGATACCCGCGTTTACCTCACCGATTGCGGTCAGGATATTATAGAGCGGAGCACGAGCATACGCGTCAAGGACGCATGCATAACCGGCGCAGATATCGACGTAGAGCCGGTACAGTTCAACCGCGGCTTTTACAGTGTTCTCATTCGTTTTTACATCCGAATCACCGCAGAGGCTGGTATGTGTCCCGGCAGACCGCAGGAGATCGAAGGCGTTGCCGTCGTTGATAAAAAGGTTATTCTCTACGGCGGTGAGGGCAATGTAAGCATATTCCGCAGCGGTATCGGCAGTTCAAACAACTGCCCGTCCGAGGGCGGTATCAGACCGAGCACCAAGGAGCCCGTGGCAGTATGCGAGGTCGCCGCACCCGTCGTTCTCGATTCTCGAATTGAAGAAAAGTGCGCACGTCCGCGCTGCACCTGCTGCTGTGTCGAAGATATTCCGGACGGGATTTCGCGCTCGCTCGGCAGCATGCTGACCGATGCAGAGAACGGCGGCAAGGTCCTCCTTGTCTCCCTCGGTCTCTTCTCGGTGGTTCGCATCGAGCGTCCGTGCCAGTGCATTGTATCCGCGAGTGAATATTCTGTACCCGACAAGGAATGCTGCCCGAACGAGGACAGCGATCCCTGCTCGGTATTCAAGTGCATGGCATTCCCGGTAGGTGAATTCTCTTCTTCACCCTGCCGCGGATAGGCAATAACACCTGATCCGAGCTTTTACCTATCCCCGGTAAACGAAGTGTGCTGTTAAAATGGGCTTTTTAGCAGCACACTTTTTATATTTGCGTTACGGGTATTCCCTACCCGCAATGCCCATTATATTATAGCTTAAAACAAAAATCAGCCCCGAGAGGCTGATTCTTTTCGGATATACGGCTTTATGCGCTCAGCGCGCTAAGACAAGAAAATACAGCAGTATCACCGAGCCGAGAATAATTCGATACCAGCCGAACACCTTGAAGTCATGACGGCGGATATAGTTCATCAAGAAACGAACGACGAGCAGCGACACGAGAAACGCCACAGCGCTGCCGAGGAGCAAGATGGTCAGCTCGAGCGGCGTAAAATTAAAGCCGAACTGAATGAGCTTAAGCCCGCTGAGACCGAACATTACAGGCACGGCAAGAAAAAAGGTAAACTCAGCCGCAGCCACACGCGATATGCCGATTATCAGCGCGCCTATGATAGTCGCACCGGAGCGGGAGGTGCCGGGAATTATCGAAAGCACCTGAAACAATCCTATCAGGAAAGCATCAAGAAATGTAATACCGTCGAGCGTTGTGACACGCGGCGTGCGGTGCTTATTGATCTGCTCTATGATGATGAATGCCGCGCCATAGAAGATCAGCATTATCGCTATCACGATCGGCGTCTCGAGATGCTCGTCGATGAAATCTCCGAAAAGAAGCGTTGCTATCGTTCCGGGAATGCACGCTACAACCACCTTGAGCCATGTGACGAAAATATCGGTCTTGAGAATTGATTTTCCCTGCGCCTTATCCGGCCTCTGAAACGGCCACATCTTCTTCCAGAACAGCAGCACCACCGCAAGTATAGCTCCGAGCTGTATCACAACAAAGAATACCTTTTTGAACTCCTCGCTCTGATTCATATGTATGAATTCATCAACGAGCAGCATATGTCCGGTAGAGGAAATGGGCAGCCACTCGGTAATACCCTCGACTATGCCGAGAAAAATAACCTTAAATGCCTCAATCAAATATGACATGCTACCAACCTTTCAATGATAAAATGATAATAAGATATAATCTATCTGTTATGCGGGCAGTACGCACAGCCGCTCCATGCAGCCGCGCGTACAAGCCGCCGCGCCTTACTCCTCAAGCATCGAAACCGTGCGCGCCTCATCAAGCGTGAGCGTGTCGGGTACACGGAGTGTACGGATCTCATGAGCGCCGAGGCATATCTCAAGCGAGCTGCCGGAAAAAGCACTTGTGAGTCTGCCGTCGCACGGCGCAAAGCCTCGGTTTGCAATACGGATTACAATGTCGCCGCTGCCGTCCTCGGCTTTCTTTACTGCATCAACGGTAACGTCGCCTGCGCCCTCATATGCGAGGAACGAGCCGACGCCGGAAAGCTCACCGTCATGGTGCGCCTCGCATACCCATACCGGAGGAAGCGCGAAGCGGTCGGCTGCGGCAGTACGCGAAAGCTCGCTGCCGTGACGAAGCCAAACACGCAGCTTGCCCTCGTGAATTCCCCGCCCGACATAGAGATAATCCTCATCCTCGCGAAGCGGATCATCCATTCGGAGGTCGCCGCAAACGGGATTTCGCAGCAGCGTCAGAGCTGCAGTTTCGGTATCCTTGTCGGTATTGTATGCAAATATCGAATCAGCCATGACCGTAATATCACCGAACTCTATCGTCTCGGACAGCGGATACTCCTCGCCGTCAAAGCCGCGTTCGCACAGACCTCCGGGTACGCCTGCAACGATCCTGTCGGGTGCAGACGGCGTTGTTATTCTGTATTTGAGCGCAGTGTGCGGCTCATCCCAATCAACACGGTACGCGATATCTACGTAATCTCTACCGGGATACACGGTAATGCGCTGCTCCATCTTTGACGAGCGGAAACCGAAGCGTGTGCGCACAACATTCTTGATATCGCCGCTCTCGGTGCGTGCAGCGGAAATAGGCGTAAACGGCTCAAGCGCATCGCCGAAGCCGCAGGTATTAAAGCTCCATACATCTCCGTCGTCAGCTCTGACCTCGGGGGTTATAGCATATACGGAGCCATCGCGATTGTCCCGTATTTCAACGCCTCCGTTTTCATTCATAGTCTTGACGGTAAGGATTCCGCCGTCAAGGACATCGGCATCTCCGTCGCAGCTATGACGAACATCTCCGCCCTTCTGATTGAAATGATATACAGCATAGCCCATAGGCGGAACGGCGCCGCTGAATACAACGCGCGTACGAAACCCGGGGATGGTCGAACGCTCGAGAATTATCTGACACGGCAGCTCGTTTCCGTCGTCGTCCGTGACAGTAATGTCTCCGCGATAGAGATCATACTCCCAGCACCACTGAAGCTCCGCCTCGAGTGTACCCTCGTAGGGCGTTGCATTGAAATTGAAATATACAAAATTCCATATCCCGTCGCCGGTCGCAATGCGGCGGGTGATCTGCTGCAGCGCAAAATTCATTATCTCAGAGCTGCTCTGCAGAGCTCTGCCGTGCAGATCACGTGCATCACGGTATGCCTGCATTATCGACGCACCGCCGAGGATATCGTGAAACTGATTGAACATTATATCGCTCCACACTCCGCGCAACCGCTCGAGCGGATAGCTCTCGCCGAAAAGCGATGCCATAACTGCGGCACGCTCTGCGGAAAGCGCGGTGTACTCGGCGCGGCGATTGTCCTGCTTTACCTCGGGATAGTTAGAAAAAACGCCGCAGTCGCGGGTGTTTATACCGCCGGTGACAACGGGCAGCTCGCGTCCGTCCTCAGATCTCGAGCCGGGAACATTGGAATATTTTCCGCGCTGTATCTCGAAGAATTCCTCCATAGATGAAAAGCGTAGCGCCCTACCCTTGTCCATCTCTGCACTGAGCGCGGAGAGTATAGCCTTAGTCGGTGCGCCGCCGTGATTGGTAACGCCGTAGAACAGCATGCGGTCGGTCTTTTTCTCGTCAAGGTCGGCCTGATACTTTTCTACGGTCGCGAGCACCTCCTCAGGAGTGTGCTGAAAAAGATCGGCACCGCGATACGCCATTACCGAACTGCCGTCCGCGCTGCTCCAAAGAAAGAGGGGATCGGGTAGCTCGCGGTGATAGGACTCGGGACGCGAGAAAACATAGCTCTCGATGCCGCAGCCGCGCAGGTACTGAGGGATAAAATCGGGATGACCGAATGAGTCGATATTGTACATAACGCTTGTGCGCTTACCGAACTTTTCCTCAAGATATCTCTGTCCGTACAGCCCCTGCCGCGCATAGCTCTCGCCGAGCGCCGAGCAGCAATCGGGCTGAAGCCACCATCCCTCGCTCAGATCCCATCTTCCGTCGCGTACGCGCTCGCGTATCTCCTCAAACAGCGCGGGGTCTATCTTCTCTATCATCTCAAATGTTGCGGGAGTGCAGAACGAATATGTATAATCGGGATATTCGTTCATACGGTCGAGCGCGCTGCGAAATGTAGCGCGAATGCTCGAGAGCGCCTCATCCCATGTCCAGAGCCAAACGGGATCGAAATGTGTATTGCCTATACAATATGTCATCGGAGCGGTATCTTTTCTCATCTCTTTTTACCTTTTCCTCAAATCTTCTGAATTGATTTATCTTACTGTATTTTTTGTTATTACTTTATTTTTACGTTAAAGCGGTTTCCGCAGCGCGGACAGCGTACGGTATGCTCACCGCTCTGCCTCGGCAGCCTCAGCTGTGCGGAACAGGAGGGACAACGGCGGAAAACGTGCGTCTTTCGATAGCGTATGCGGTCACGGTTCAGGCAGAAAAAGCGCTTGACCGTATCCCATAGCTTCATAACGGTATCATTTTCCCGTCTGCGAGCAGCGGTATTTTTTGATAGAACGCGAAACATGGCGTATATCAGTATAAGCAGCTGAATGACATACAGCCACTTCTGAGCAAACACCGCATTGAGCACGGCAAGCAAAAAATAAAGAACAGCCAATACAACGAAAAGTCTGTCTATGCCGTACCGCTGATTCATAAAAATACTCAGACGGTATAAAAAACGGTTAAATGCGTTTCTCACTGTGCACATTCTCCCTTCGTCGACAGGATATACATCTGCCGCAAATCATTTGATTAATTCCTGCAAATCACAAATCCGGGTCCGCTGCCGCAATGTGCAGCGGACCCGGACAAAGACACAAGATAACAGATTAATGCTGTTCCGCCTTAATTCTCGCTTGCGTTGTCGTTTATAAGATCAATAACCTTTTCAAGGATTGCCGAACGCTCAATGTTGTCATGGCTTACCGCCTTGGTCATAGCCTTTTCGTCGGAATAACCAAGCTCCGAATAGTGCTCGGATATATAGGTATTATATTCATCATCGGATACCGTAATACCCTCGACCTTTGCGATGGAGAGCGCAACAAGATCCTGCTTGACCTGCTGAAGTGCGTTGTCGGCAGCCTGCTTGTAGATCTTCTCCTTGGTCGTTCCGAACCGCGAATAGATATCGCCGCTCGAGCTCGACGAACCGGAAAGACTTGCGTAATAGTTAAAGAGATTATTGTAGTATTCAATGCCGTTATCATAGTAGATCTTGATGTTCTTCTCGGGATAAGAGCTGAATCGGCAGCCTGCAATAACATCCTCCCAGAGAAGATTCTTTCTGACATCGAGTCGGGTAGCAGCCTTGTACTCGTCAACCGTCTCATAGTCTGTCTTTTCGGCAACAAAAGCATCGGTAAGCTCGGGAACGACCGTCTCGGTAGCGCTGCTGACGGTAATAGAATAGGTCGCAGCCTTGCCGGCGTAGTCGGCATTGGAATAGTCATCCGGAAGAGTTACATCGACGGTATACTCATCGCCGACAGAGTGACCGATAAGGCTCTCCGCGAACAGATCGGTCGCAGTACCGAGGATCACCGAATAATCATCCTTAGTCTCGACCTCGCTCTCACCCGATGTGAGAGTGTACTTGACCTTGGCGGTATCGCCGCTCGCAAGTGCGCGGTCGGTGATATCGTTTGTCTTTGTGTTTTTTGAGATAAGCGTATTGATCGTGGAGCCGAGCTGTTCATCTATCGTCTCGGAAGATATCGTAAGTCCCTTGTACTCACCGAGCGTAACATATCCGCTCAGGTCGTCCTCATATTTTGCGGTCTTTGTACAGCTGCAAGCGGCAATGCAGGTGAGCGTGGCAACACCGAGCAGAACTGCCGCCTTGACGGTCTTTTTTGCAATATTATTCATCAGATCAAATTCCTTTACTTAGAAGTTTAAACGGGATCATCCGTTATGCAAGGTTGGAAACAAGGCGCAGGCAGAGCCACGCTACAAAAAGTAACGGGAAAAGTCCCATAATTATCATTACAACGGTAAAAAATCCGTCTGAAATCTTTTTTCTAAGCTTCTTATTCACGGCAATATGCCCCCTTAAATAAAGAATTGCACTATCATTCCGACATCCTGCCGGATAATTTTATTCATTATAAAATACAATTATTAATTCGGTATGAACAAAAGCAAAAATACTATACCGATCCGAGCTATCTCACGCCAAATTATATGGAACCATTACCGACTGCGGGAATATACTGTTAAAGCGAGGGAAATTTTGTCTGTGAAAAAGCCGACATGCGGCTTTACATAAAGAAAGTGAGGCAGTTATGAAAATAGTCGTAATGACATCACCGAAGCTGATAGCACCTATTCTCCGCAGAATATTCGGTGTTCGCAAGAAGATCTGAGAGCGGGATACATCCCGCTCCGGCAGCCGTAGGACGGTCAGCTCAGCTTGAAATCTATACTCTCCGTACGCTCAAGCCCGAGCTCGGAGAGTATTTTTTCTGCCTCGGATATCTTCTCGGTCTCGCTTATCATTGTCGCACGGTGAGCGTCACAGCCGATGATAGTACGGCATCCGACCTCGTGCGCTATGCGGAAGAAATCGACCTTCGGATAAGTACGACCCTCAACAAAGCCCTGTAGATTAAACTCTACCGGAACATCCGCAGCCCTTGCTGCCTCACATATTCTGCGACAGAGCAGCTCGTACCGCTCTGTCTCCGCGCCGGTATATGTAGGCATATCGGGATGTGCGACATACGAGAACACACCGGTTCCGAGCGCCTCGCACACCTGAGATGAATACTCCTCCATAAAGGCAATATCATCACCGGTATAAAACGCGCTCTGTCCATCGTACTCGTTGCGCGTGAAATGCTGACCGAGTATCAGATATTCGATACCGCAGCTGCGCACGTACTCGAGCAGCTTATCAAAATGACGGGGATAATACTCCGCCTCGAGTCCTATATGAATATCTATTCTGCCTCTATACTCCTCACGCAGCTCGGTGAGCGTGTTGACATATCCGGGCAGCTCCTCGGATCTCATACGAAAGCCGGAGTAATAGTCGCCCTCGAAAAAATACGGCGAATGGTCGGAAAAGCCGAGTGTTTTCATTCCGAGTCCGAGCGCCGTCTCGATGTATTCCCGCTCGGTGCCCTCGGCATGGTGACAGCGGAAGGTATGTGTGTGAAAATTTGCCGAAATCAATTTTTTACCTCAAGATCGTGCGGTACCGTATATCCGTGCACCGCTGTTATAAAGTGAGCGAGCAATCACATTGTCTGCCGACGCATCGGCACTGCAAAATCGCAGAGCATGCGCTCTGCGGCTCGCAAATTGAATTATACCACCGACGCAGTGTAATGTCAATAAAACAGAAAGAATAAAGTGCGCCGGGCCTTGCCCGTTATCGGCAGGCTGCTCGGATAAAAAACACCGACGGCGCATGAGTCTCTCCTCATATCGCCGACGGTGAAAAATTATTTTATTATACCGGAGATGAATATTTCTATCCCGACACAGATAAGAATAACGCCGCCGAGCACAGCTGCCTTGCCCGCAAGCGCCGTGCCGAAGCGTCTGCCGATCGCAATGCCGCAAAGGCAGATGATAAGCGTAATGAATGCAATGACAAGTCCCGCGACTATTGCGTGTACAAGATCGTATTCCGCGATAGTAAAGCCGACCGAAAGCGCGTCGATAGATGTAGCGACGCCCTGAAGCAGAAGCGCGGCAAAGCCAAGCTTTGTACTGTCGGCATCCTCGTGCTCTTCGCCGCTATACTCCGCTCGAATGCCTTTTATACCGTCAATAAGCAGTTTACCGCCTATAAAGCAGAGGAGCAGCAGCGCGATCCACGGTATATATACCGAAAAGCCGCCGAAAAAGCTATTCGCAAATGAGACAAGCAGCCAGCCGGTAAGCGGCATAGCAAACTGAAAAAACGCAAATGTACCCGAAATCAGCAATCTGCGCCGTCTATGCATATTCGGCTCTGCAAGCCCGTTTGCAAGCGAGACAGAAAATGCGTCCATCGCAAGTCCTATGCCGAGCAGCGCATTATTCAGAAAAAACAGCAGATTAAATGCCAAACAATCACTTCCTCGAGCCGGAGCGAAGCATCACGTCATGATAGCCGCCCTCGACAATAGAAGTGGAAGAAACAAGAGTTATCCGAGCCTTATCCTGAAGCTCGCTTATAGAGACAGCACCGCAGTTGCACATGGTACTGCGTATCTTATACATCGATATCTCAACATTGTCATGCAGCGAGCCGGCATACGTAACGTAGGAATCAACGCCCTCCTCAAAGCCGAGCTTGCCCGCTCCGCCAAGGTCATATCTCTGCCAGTTGCGTGCGCGGTTCGAGCCCTCGCCCCAGTACTCCTTCATGTAAACGCCGCCTACGAGCACCTTGTCGGACGGGCTCTCGTCGAAGCGGGCGAAGTATCTGCCGAGCATGAGGAAATCTGCGCCCATAGCAAGCGCGAGTGTCATATGATAATCGTGAACAATACCACCGTCCGAGCAGATCGGGATATAGATACCGGTCCGCTCGTAGTACTCGTCTCTTGCGGCAGCGACCTCGATCACAGCCGAAGCCTGACCGCGTCCGATGCCCTTGGTCTCTCTGGTAATGCATATCGAACCGCCGCCGATACCGACCTTAACGAAATCAGCGCCTGCCTCGGCAAGGAACATAAAACCGTCGCGATCAACGACATTTCCCGCACCTATCTTGACGGTGTCGCCGTACTTCTCGCGGACCCACGACAGAACATTCTTCTGCCAAACGGTATAGCCCTCGGAGGAGTCGATACAAAGAACATCGGCACCCGCCTCTAGCAGGGCGGGAATTCTCTTCTCATAGTCACGGGTATTGATACCTGCGCCGACGAGATAACGCTTCTGCGAATCGAGCAGCTCGAGCGGATTTTCTTTATGAGACGAATAGTCCTTGCGAAAAACGAAATATTTCAATCTGCCGTCGCAGTCGACGATAGGGAGAGAGTTGAGCTTATGCTCCCAGATAATATCGTTTGCAAGCTTGAGCGATGTTCCCTCAGGCGCGGTAACGAGACGCTCGAGAGGAGTCATAAACGATGTGACCTTCTCATCAAGGCTCATGCGCGACACGCGGTAGTCACGGCTCGTAACAATACCGAGCAGTTTGCCGTTCGGGGTAGCGTCGTCGGTGATGGCGACGGTCGAGAAACCGTTCTTTTCCTTGAGCGCAAGCACATCTGCGAGCGTTGCATCCGGCGAGAGGTTAGAGTCCGAAACAACAAAACCCGCCTTATAGTTCTTCACTCTTGCGACCATCGCAGCCTCACTCTCAATCGACTGCGCGCCGTAAATAAAGGACATGCCGCCCTCCTTTGCGAGTGCAATGGCAAGGTTATCGTCGGAGACAGCCTGCATTATCGCAGAGACGAGCGGAACATTCAGTGATACAGCCGGTTCTTCACCGCGCTTAAACTTTGTCAGCGGTGTGCGAAGCGAAACATTTGCGGGAATACAATTCTCGTCAGTATAGCCCGGTATGAGCAGGTATTCGCTGAAGGTTCTGCTTGGTTCGTTGTAATAGTACGCCATAATTCTCTCCATTTCCGAGTGCATTCTCTGTACTTAAAGTATTATAACACGCCCGGGCGATTCGGTCAATATTAAAATGAAGCTCCGATAGACAATATTTCGACCAGACCGACGCGATTTTTTGATATTTACATCAAAGCTCGCCGCAAGCGACAGTTTATTTTGTGCCGTTTAGCATGGTGAGGAAAACTATGTCCGTATATCGGCACACAACACGAGCCGCCGCGAATCATTGCCGTATGATGCTCTATCCCCCTCACCTCTCCGCCGATGCCGTTATATACCGGTCGTCAGCAGTATCCGAGAGGCTGTTTTCGGCGTTTTCGAGCAGATGATACTCCGAAATAAGGATGAATTCAGATTTGATGAGCGTAATCGCAGACCTCCGACTGCTCGCGTCAACGCACTTCTTTCGTTTACATATACGTTCCTTATAAATAAATGTTGCGGCGCTTGAAAGCGTCGGGCTTGCCCCATATGTCGGATATCTGCATAAAACACCCGGGTCGATGCTCGCTTGCGCTCGATATTCTTGAGGAACCGAGAACTGCGTATGCCGACAGATTTGTGTTGTCGCAGATAAATCTCGGTGCTGTTGCAGCTGATGATTTTGATATCGAGGAGAACGGCGCGGTATTTCTTAAGGACATTGCAAGAAAGAAATATCTGTCTGCGTGGCAGACACGCAAACAGGAGACAATTACTCATCCTTTTCTCGGCAAAAAATTGCAGTGGTGAACTTGTTCCATACAGTCAGGCTATGCTGCTTGCAAGATGGCTGCGGGTAGCTCTTTACATATATCCGTTTTTTCGGAAGCGAGGGATTATGCTGATACTTGTAACATACGATGTGTCGCTTGATGACAGCCGCGGGCAGAAACGTCTCAGGCACGTTGCGAAAATCGTCAGTAATACGGGGTACGCGTACAGAACTCGGTTTTTGAATGCGTAGTTGACGAGACGCAATTTGTTCTTCTGCGTGAAAGACTGAAGAAAGAGATTGCCGCCGAGCAGGATAGCTTATGTTTTTATCGGATTGGTAATAATTATAAGAATGAGAAAATATCAATACTCTCGAATTCCGTGACACAAGCAAATCTGCGAAAATTTATCTTGATTTTTCCTTTGAACTGTTGTATAATACATTGGTATAGTTCTATTGGGGTATCGCCAAGGGGTAAGGCACAAGACTTTGACTCTTGCATTACGATGGTTCGAATCCATCTACCCCAGCCACGAGAAAACGCGCTTACTTTGTTTGTAAGTGCGTTTTTTTCGGCAAAAGTGATAAATCAAGGTCGCGACAAGAGAGCGCATTTTCAGCGACGGAAGCAGCAATGCGTAAATAGCGAGCTGAAGGGCTGAATTATCACGATTTTTTATACTAATGTTCAATCAGAATAATTATATGAAAGTGATTGAGCAGTATGACGGATGCGAGGTATCGTCCATCGGCATTCCAATAATTGATTTGAATGGGCTGAAGCATATAAACGACAGCTTTTGCAGCCTTTCCCTCTATCCCAATCAGCTCGCGTTGTCGGCGGCAGACGGCGCCTGAGTAAGGCACGCCTTATGCAGTTCTATCGCCTCGCGAAGAGCAGCTGTGTCGGCCCTTTGCGGGTGATTGCGCAGCGTCCTTTATATGACCCATCGGCAATTATATATCTTTGCCTCGATGAAGGTCTTTGCCACCCCAAGCGAGCCTGCGTCATCCGCTGCCAAAAGCATCTGCGACTCGCGAAGCGGCACATTATTGAACGTATTGCCGATATCAAAATACCGGACGAGAGGTCAAAGCCCTTTGAAAAGCTGGAATGGGCAGGCAGAAAAAGGCTTGACCTTGCAGAGTATATGAGAGAGCACCCGTATATGTATATGTCCGGTCGGTATTTCGTGTGGCAAAGACCATGGCAAGCGATGTCATCGACCTGCTCGGCACAGAGGCGAAAAGAAAGCCCTGAGTCTCTTAGAAACTCAAGGCTGTCAAGACATTGGCAGGGGCACAAAGACTCTGTTTTCATAGTGAAGAAGTATAGCGGTGTGTATGGATTGCGCCGTAAAATTGCAGTCAGACAGGTGCGTAAGTGATTAAAATATGCAATCTTTCACGGTGGGTCCGAGAGATTGACGGAATCTCTTGAATAAAGATGGATTCTGTGGTAGTATAAATCGGAGTTTGTTGGTTTATGTATATAAGAAAGGCTTGACAAAGGTGGCAGATAAATATAGAATCGGCATACGCACATACATACAGCGTAGTTCTGTCTTTTTGCGCTGGCAAGCAAGAATTCTATAAGAGAATATACCCTCTTTGTCGGGGGGTATGATGCGCCTTTTCGCGTTGCGGAAATTCGTAATACAAGAAAAATTGCAGCTGCAAGGTTTCAAAATCTCAAACAAAACTCAAAAAACGGATATCTTCAACGGCGAAACATTTTCATTAGAGAAACCGTAATAAAATAAGCAATGGAGATGATTTGTGAAAAATGAAAAACGGGCGTATGAAGAAAATATTATCATGTAATCTTTTCATCATATTATTTATTATTCCAATACTGCAAGGGTGCGCCCACTTAGATGCGAACCAAGCAATGGGACCAAAAGGCACACAATCCATCTTTGTATATATGTGCGGCAGCACCCTGGAAACCAAGAACGGTGCCGCATCGAAAAATATTCAAGAGATGCTCGATAACAATATTCCGAGCTCTACTACGGTGGTTATACAAACAGGCAGAGCAAAAAAATGGCGTGTTCTTGACATTGACCCTTCCCGTTCGCAGCGTTATCTGATCAAAGACGGTGAGCTTACTCTTTTATCGGAAACCGACAAACAAAATATGGGAGAGTCTAAAACCCTTTCGGATTTTTTGAAATGGGGAGTTGAAACCTATCCCGCAGAAAAAATGGGGGTAATTCTTTGGGATCATGGCGGCGGGAGTCTCTCCGGAGTTTGCTTTGATGAAAATTATAATATGGACAGCCTTAGTCTTACGGAATTGGACGCTGCCTTTGCCTCTGCCGGAGAAATCATGACGGATGAGTTTGAATACATAGGATTTGACGCCTGCCTGATGGCAAATTATGAAACCGCATATATTGCAAGCAAATATGCAAGAAACATGATTGCAAGCGAAGAGTTGGAACCTTCCGGCGGCTGGGATTATGAAAGCGTGACGACTCGTTTTGCAGATGAAGCGTATTACGAAAATGTTTTGCAGGCGTATCAAAAGAAATGCGAAGCACAGGGAAAGCAAGCATATACTCTTTCACATATTGATTTAACCCAATTTTTTGCTATCCAAACCGCATTCGACCTGTTCGCGGAAAATTTGCTGAAAGTGGCACCAAGCGGATTGAAACCGATTGCAGACGCTGCTACAAATGCGATTACTTTCGGATATAACTCAAGATTAGAAGGGTATTCGAATTTGATCGACCTTGCGGATTTTGCCCAACTGCTGCAGCAGGATAATATAAAGCAGGCGATCGAAAAAAGCGTGACGGCTGTTAACAGTAAAGACAAGCAGGGAGCTTATGGCTTGAGCGTTTACTACCCTGTCCGGGAAACAAAGTTTGTAAAGAATTATATCGAGAACACAATCAGTGAGCCGTATTGCTCCTTTTTAAATTCTTTTTACACCGTAGATTCGGAAGCTTCCCTTATTCATTTTACCGATAAAGGGAGTGATGCTGACGGGGAATTTCACATTTCACTGTCGGACGATTCGGTTCAGTATGTGTCGAATGTTGAGTATTATTTATACCAATTCAAATCCGTATCTGATTATGAAGAAAAAATCTACGGTCTCGGTTCTGACAGTGATTTGATACAAAATGCCCCGAACAGCTATACCACATCATTTGAAGGCAAATGGGTTGCATTAAACGACACCTTTTTGAATTGTACCGTTATAGACATGAAAGACGGAGTAATAACCTTTTCTTCTCCGGTGCTGCTGAATAATCAGTCCGGAACGCTGCGCTTTTCTTTCCGTCTGTCTGACGGTTCACTAAGTGTACAGGGCTTTCTTCCGGCAGACAGCAGCGGCGCTTCGGAACGTCTGCAATCTTTCAAGCCCGGGGATTCCATTACGGTTTTGTATGAGGAAAGAACGCCGAATTACACAGTAAACTTAATAGAAGGAAACCGCTTTGTAATAGAAGATGAGCTTCGGCTCAGCGTAAAGCAGCTGCCGGACGGTTATTTTCAAAGCTATATAGTCGTAACCGATATCTTCGGAAAACAGTATTATTCAAACGATGCAGTCCTTTTGAAAAGCAATGGCCATATTACCATTAAAACGATTTCGGATGAAGTAGACCACGGGCTTGTTTAGGGTAAAACGGTAAAATTTTTATGAGGAGGAATTAGAGATGAAGTCAAAATTAACACGGGCAATCAGTTTTATGCTCAGTGCGGTTACGTTGACAACCATGTTTTCAGGATGTGAAAAGAAGCCGAAGGAAGGGATCGCGGGACAAGCGACGTCGGTCTCTTACAACACAGACGGAACATTTACAACCACCGTTACAGCAGAGGAAGCGAGCTTTTCCGAAGATTTGACCGCTTCTGATATCACGGTTTCCTATTTAAGACTGGATGAGGAAGCGTATGCGAAAGCGGTAGAAAAGGAAGGCGAAGATAATATCGATAAAATCAACCGAGGCGACTATATGGTTGAAGTTAAGTCTGCGGTAACCGGCGTAACGCGCAAGGATAACAAAACGCTTGAGGTTAGCTTTACCGATGAAAAGGCGGCAGAAAATCTTCCGTCAAGTTATTTCGTCCGGGTCGCTGAAAAGAAAACCGGCGCTGAAAAAGAAGTGGGCGCAGGAGCGGAAGTCAACTATCCGCAGCATTCGGTCACCCCTAATATCCAGTCGTTGTCTGTATTTGACAAGGATATCCGCTTAACGCTGGAATTAAAGGAGGGCGAATTCAAGCAGGATGTTTCCAAGGATACAATTACGCTCGGCGGTTGTTTGGAAAAGCTGAATATCGAGAACATAAGCGCATCCGGCAAAAACCTGACCTTACAGTTAACCGGCGATATTACAAAGCATGAATCCTCAAACGCCTATGTTGACGGCGTGGTGAATGTAAAAAAAGACGCGATAAAAGACGGCTGGCAACCGATTAAGGTACAGATCCCTATTGATACAATATTATACAGTTTTGATGCAGAAAAGCTGGCGGTTGACAACGGAAAAGTGACGGTTCCGTTTGTGTTAGGCGGCTATCGCCTGACCGACAATGCAAATGCAGACAGCTTTAAAATTGACGGCGCAAAAGTGACCGAATTTAAAAAGACCGGCGAATCTTCGGGAATCATCACTCTTACCGATGTGAACGCTACCGACAAAAACAGCGCTGCAGCCGCTTTGGACAATAAGACAGTCACCGTTGCCGGCGCCGCGGTTGGCAGCAATGAGGATCTCACCTTTGAAGCGGATTTCAGCGCCGCTTCCTTCTATCCGGTTTTTGACTATGCAGAGGAAAAAGACGACCAATACAACATTACGCTCTATCTGTATGTGCATGCCGGAAAATTTGCCGATAAGCTTTCAAATGATATGATCCGCTTTGACGATGACTTTAAGGACGCAAAGGTAACGGAGCTAACCCGCGAAAGCGACAATACGGCAAAGCTTATTCTCTCTCTTCCTTCCGGCGGCAAATCAGTTGAAAATATAGAATTAAACGGAACAGTTGTAATTGCAACTGACGGCTTGGTAAGCCGCTGGGGCGACTGTATATCTGCAAACAGCACCTATACCCGCGCCTATAATCAAGGAAGCATGGGCAAGGATTTGTCCGATGTGGATATAGATGTAATCAAAAATATCGTCGGCGGCTTTGGCAACACCACGATGGGTACGATCTTCAGCGTAGGAAGCGGTCTGGCTTCAGCGGGTTCCGGTACCATAACGGTCTTGGAAATGCTGGGCGTGATTGAGTCTGAAAAAGCAAAACTCGACAAGATTTATAGTGCAATCAACGATTTAAGCGACAGCTTGAGCAACATGAGCCTGCAAATAAGCGAAGGCAGAGGCAAAGACCTGGAAATGATTATTTCCGATTTTTACAGCGACAATTTTGACCAGCTTGTATCTTATCGCAAATATGCCCTGAATCTGATTGCCAATGCCCAAAAGTCCCTGAAAAGCGAAGGTGTCAATGCGCCGGCTGCGCCGATAGAGGGAAAAGTCTCTTCCGAATGGGATGAGTATATGAAAAAGGTCATGAAAAAAGTCAGTGAGATGGATTATCAAAACTATTTTGCCAAACTTTTGGAGTGTTATCTGAAGGTGCAGGCAAAAGCGGCGCCGAGATCCGGCGTAAGCAACATCATTGACCATTTTGACGAGTATATGACTTATTATTACAATTTCGATACGCTTGCATATAATGACCGCGAGAATTTCCGCACTCTTGTGAACTATGAGCTGTTGGAAGCGTCTGTCCTGATTTGTTCCTATAACAAATATGCCTATGATTATCCGGATGAAGCGACGATTAAAGATGTAAGCGACAAATACGATACCGCGAAAAAGCTGATTGACAGCAAGAAGGTGGTCCGCCGCACCGACAAAAAAGCCTATATGTATTTGACGGGGGACACGATCGTGGAAGCTCATTGGGCCTACAGTCCCAATAATGTGTCTGGGCTCGGAAGGGTAAATATGTCGGATGAGCAGGCAAAGGTATTTATCGGCAGGCAGCGCGGAAAGCCCTTAATAGAAACGATAGAACAGCTTGGCGTTGATTTACGTGGCAGTGCTTATGTCAATGGAAATGGTAAATATGATTATAGTTTTGACTATGAACAAATAAAACAATCTATTTCATGGCGGGTCGGATTTATTTATCACACAGATTTCAAACAATCCGGAGATGGATTTTTTACAAGGCCAGTCAAAACTCATATTGCAAAAATCATCCCGATAGATTATGGGGTAGACAATGAATTTATCAGAACAATGCCGCATACAGCAGAAACCTATATACTAAGTGGCGGTTTTTGGTTTGAGTATCAGGTGAAGATAACCTATGGCCTGGTTTTGATAACATTAGAATAGCAGCGTATTTTAATGACGTTTTGCTGATATTGGCAAAGATACAAAGGCGTATGTGCTGCTAAACGAGTACTTCCGATATCTTTACCGTGAGGAGCTGATCCCGAAAAATCCGCTGGCGAATATGTGGATAATGAAGAAAAGTAATTATCTGTCGGCGCAGAGCAGAGAAAACTTACCGCAGTGCGAGACGGTAACGATCCTTAGGCAAGGCTCGGCAACATCACCGATGTATTTGAGATATGAGCGAAAGGACCTCCTGAGCTTCGGCTCAGGAGGTCAAAATTATGCCGCAGAAAGCAAAGAAAGCTCCGACAAAGCGCTGTCGGAGCTTGACATTTTGATGTTATTTTGATGATGCAGCAGGCGGGATCGTTGCGGCCGGATGCCGCCGGATGCGAAATCGATGCCCGCTTCGGGCATTATTGCACGCACCCGCAGACCGTGCGCCGCCGTCAAAAAAGCAAGGAAAAACGGCTCAAACCGCACAGTTGAGTCATAATTGATGGGGTTCCCGAAAAGCCGAAGACTTTTTGGGGAGAGAAGGAGCGACGGCGAGAGTTAGTCGATGGCTTTTCCAAATAAAAGTCGTCGCGAACGATACACAGTCCGCGACGACGATGGCAGGGGCACAAAGACTCGAACTCTGGACACGCGGTTTTGGAGACCGCTGCTCTACCAACTGAGCTATACCCCTAAATGTTTAATTGTTGCAACATAATGATTATATCACTTTTATAAGCGAAAATCAAGTGTATATTATGCATAATATTATTGCTGATTAAATATATATAATTGTTCGATTTATATCTGTTAAATGGTGAATAAGAGCTGCAGCATGTGACTACAATCAAAACAAATAAAAAGCAAAGAAATCATCCTAAGCGAAATATACCCGTTCGAAAAAAATACAAAGCTTACACAAATGTAATACCAATTTTTTTGGTAAAAAACTTGCACTTTTTTCCCTTACGTGGTATAATAAAGTATGGATGCTTCGGAGAGATGCCGCAGTGTACGATATCAGACGTTTGAGGTTTTTTATGAATTACAAAATGATTCCGAATATGATAACCTCTGTGAGACTTTTCGGGGCAATTATTTTGCTTTTCGTTCCGCCGATGACTGCACCATTCTTTGCGGTATACACGATCTGCGGACTTACAGATGCCTGCGACGGCTTTATTGCAAGAAAACTCGACGCGGTCACGGATTTCGGCTCAAAGCTCGACAGTGTTTCGGATATTACATTTTATATTGTGATGATATCGCGTGTACTGCCGGAGTATTACAGCGTTCTGCCGCATTCGTATTGGTATGCGGTGGCAGCGGTACTGGTCGTCCGACTCGCTTCGTATGCGGTAAGCGCGATAAAGCAGCACCGCTTTGCTTCGGTGCATACCCTGCTCAATAAGGTAACCGGCGCGGGAGTGTTCTTTGCTCCGTACCTTGTCAACTGCTCATTCTTCACCGTTTATGCGATCGGCGTATGCTCGGTTGCGGCACTTGCGTCGACGGAAGAGCTTATCATGCACATAATCGGTATAAACGATTCGCTCGGGCTCTGGGATACACGGAACAGATAAGCAGACGAGATAATATCTCGGATAAACCATATATAGCATTTTTTTATGCCGGAGCAGCCTTCCCTGCTCCGGCTATATTATTCACTGCGTCATTTCGCCGGCAAATTCAAACTTCAGATATTATTTGCCAAACCTTAAACTTAAACCGATGTACAATACTCACTCGTATGCATCAACCGCATATATTAGACAGAGCAATATCAAAACGGCACGTCATAATTACGCAATATATAATCAAGACCTACGGAGGCGCACTTGCGTCTCCGTAGGTCTCAAAATTATCGTGATTTGTTTTCCGCTGTCGGAGATCAGCCCTCGGATATCATCTTCATCAGACGAACGAGATCTGCGGTATTGACAGTACCGTCCGCATTTACATCGGGAGAGGAAGCCTCAATGCCAACGCCGTCGACCGCAATATATTTCATCAGGCGTACAAGGTCCCTTGTATCAAGCGAGTCATCGCAGTTTACATCTCCGACATTGCAGAAAATATAGGTCGAAAAATGAGTCAGTTCAGCGATTACGAAATGTGAATCCTTATTGACTGAGTTCAGAGTAATCTCCGTGAGTTTTCCCTCTGAGTCTATATGAAACAGCTTGAGTCCGTCCATCGAAAGCGTCTCGGGAACAACGAAGGTCAGACTGACCGTACCGTCGGCAGGCTGAACCACTTCGCCGTTAAGCGTAGCGGTAATATCAAATACGACCATATTAGGTCCGGCAGTATTTGCGAGAGCCTTCTTTGCTGCCGCAACAACCTCATCGGAGGCGTGCTTGGCAGAAATGTGCGTACCGTCCGGGAAAGGAAGCGTCATGTCTGCATTGAGTACGATATCATCTTCACAGTCATATGTATACTCGGGCTTTGCCACAAGGTTCTCGCTCGGCAGCTCCTCGAGCACCACGCAACTGTTAACTCTCGTCAGAACATCGTCAAACGAAACATTTAGCTTGTAGTACTTATCGTACCAAACCTCTTCGTATGTTTCGCCGTCTTCGATAAAATCGCCCTCCTGAATATAAACATCAAAGCTTCCGTTATCCTGCGGAATATATCCGTTTACTCTGAATGGTATTCCGCCTTTTCCGCGAAGCATATAAACATATCTGTTATTTTCGACATCGTAAACAAGCTGACTGTCCGGATCATTTTCTTTTTCGATCATATCTTTGAGAGTACCGTCAAAAGTAAACAGTCGATGTGCCACCGTCTCAAACTTATCTGCCGGATAAGAAATATCCAATCCGAGACCGCCCTCGACCGCATTAAACTTTCCATTCTCCCAGCGCCCCTTGGTGTAATCATCACCGTAGACCGAATCGTACTGGCAAAATGTCCAATATCCGATATCGTTTGAGTCTATGTCTGCCTTATTGCCGATCGACAAAACATATGCGATAAGATCATCAAACCTCAGGAACAGATTCTCTGCCGCGTCGACCGAGAATGCCCCTGCTGCGACAACAGTCAGTACCATAACAAGCGTAAGTAAAAATGATAATGCTTTCTTCATATTGGTATCTCCTGAATATATTATAATATTATAATATTGTAAATATATTAATGCATCGGTATGATACCGATGTACGATGTAATCACCCTTTGTCAGGCAGAAAAAAACTTCTGTATGTATTTACAATCGTGGAGTGCGTAATATGTTCTGAATTTTGAATTATCTACTACAGTATGATATCACGATGACTGTCATTTGTCAACTGCTCGGATAATTATTTTTTTATAAATCTCAGACAAATCATACGTAAAATCAGACGTATCATGTCAATCATAACCGAGCGGGAAGAAGCTATTTCCTATCGGGTATAGTATATAGAAAACTAATTTTTAAAATTTAAACCATTCGGAGCTCTTTTCGAAAAAACGACGGCAAAGCACGATGCAATGCCGCCGTATAATATTATATCCGGCTGTTATGCCGACGCTGCGGCAGCTTGTCTGCGCGTGCTGCATTCCGCCGTTACGCCTTGCTTTTGTCTGCGAATACCTTCAGAAGATCGTATATGCCGCCTACCGGGTATAGCTCAGCGCCGTCGCACGCATGCGTTTTTTTCATGCTCAGACGCGGAAGTACGACCTTATCAAAGCCAAGCCGGCGAGCCTCGCCCACCCTTGCGTCGACATCGGAAATTCCGCGGCACTCGCCGCTCAGTCCTATCTCGCCCATTGCGATAAGACGGTCGTCTACCGGGATATCGCGCATACACGATATTAGCGCAAGACAGATGGCGGTATCGGCGGACGGCTCATCTATATGCAGACCGCCGACTACATTTATATAAACATCATATTTTGAGAACGGTATTCCGAGCCGCTTTTCCAGTACTGCGAGCAGCAGATACAGCCGCGAATAGTCGATACCGTTGCTCGTTCTGCGTGGCACCGAAAAAACGGTCGGAGCGGCAAGCGCCTGCACCTCTGCTATTATCGGGCGAGTACCCTCTATTATGCACACAGCACAGTTTCCCGGCATTCCTGTAGGTCTGCCCTCGAGCATGGCGGCGGACGGATTCGGCACTTCGAGGAGCCCCTGCGCGGTCATTTCAAATACGCCTATCTCATTCGTAGAACCGAAGCGGTTCTTTGCCGCACGAATGACGCGGTATGCCATCTGCTTTTCGCCCTCAAAGCAGAGCACGGCATCCACCATGTGTTCGAGAACCTTAGGACCTGCTATACTTCCCTCTTTATTTACGTGACCGACAAGAATTATCGAGGTATCGCTCGACTTTGCATATGCGATAAGCGCCGCGGCAGTCTCGCGCACCTGCGTTACACTGCCCGAGGAGGAGCTTACGCGATCGGAATACACCGTCTGAATAGAGTCTACTATCAGGATATCCGGCTTTATCTTCATGGATTCCTCGATAATCTTCTCAACGCAAGGATCGGTATAAATATACAGCTCGTCGCCGACCGTGCCGAGCCGTTGTGCGCGCAGCTTTATCTGTCCGCGCGATTCCTCACCCGAGATATACAGCACTCGTCTGTTGCGGCAAAGTATGTCGGATATCTGAAGCAGCAGCGTCGACTTGCCTATACCCGGCTCGCCGGTCAGCAGCACGACCGAGCCGCTGACTATTCCTCCGCCGAGCACACGGTCAAGCTCGCCCATTCCGGTAGCCGTGCGCATAAAATCGGGAACGGTAAGCTCGGAGAGGCGCTCCGCGCCGCGCTCGTCGGCAGCGAGCAAACCGACCCTACGACGCGGCGAAGCGGTCGGAGCGGCAGCAGCAGCCTCGACAGTCTCCTCCATGGTGTTCCACGAGCCGCAGCCGGGACATTTGCCGAGCCATTTCGCGCTTTTATATGAGCATTCGGAGCAGATATATATCGTTTTCGGACCTTTCATTTATACTTCCTCTTTTATTAAGTATCATAGTCGGATACGGTGCGTCACCGTTTTTCGTCAAGGAATATGATAATACATTCATCCCGCTTTGTCAAGATAATCAAGCAGCGAGGAGGATATTACGAGCGCAAGCGCCTGACGGTACTCGGCGTGTGACAGCATTGGAGCCTCGCCGGCATTGGAGAGAAAGCCGCACTCGACAAGCACGGCGGGAGAGCGGATTCGGTCAAGCACATAGATATTGCTGCCCGCCTCCTTGAGCGGGCGCTCGTTCCACGGCTGAAGCTGCGCGCGCACACCGTCGCGTATTGCGGATGCGATGCTCTTGCTCGCCGGGTGATTCGGCGAATAATAGAGCTGAACTCCGTGAACGGATGCCGAAGGAAACTTATTCATATGAATACTGACAAACAGTGCATCCGGGTTTGCGCTCGCTATCTCGGTGCGTGCGCGCAGATCGCCTGATTTTGCGCTCGGCGCGCCCTCCCACGTCAGCATGCTGTCGTCGCTGCGTGTCATTATTACATCATAACCCGCAGCGCACAGCATGTCGCGCAGTGTAAGCGACAGCTCGAGGTTCAGCTCCTTTTCGAGCAGACCGCTGTCAGACACCGCACCGCCGTCGCCTCCGCCGTGTCCGGCATCGACTATTATCTTCTGCCGCCCGGGATTATACGCCGCGCGGCTTTCCGTGCTGACCTTTACGAACTGAAAAACAGCGCTGAGTACCGCCGCAACAGCCATAAGAATAATTATGAACACAAAATATTTCACGGCATACCATACCGCTTGCCTTGTGGGACTGACTGACATTAAAATCACCCGCCGTTTTCTGTTATATTGCGGCGACAGCAATCGCCGGAGCATGCGATAACGATATGTTTATCACACATAATCCGACTATCGCACATGAAGGCCGAACCTGCACCGACAGCCGAAAGGAATATGCCGCGCGGATATTATCACCGCATACCGATTATCAGATATATATGAATCAGGCGGCAAAACTATGACGCGCGGCGGCGCCGAACGGGAATGTATCATGATATGGCATATTTTTTCTCGAAAAATCGAAAAAAATATCTTTACCCCCTTGACTTTGAGTAAACTCCAAGGTATATAATATACTAAGTAAAGGAGTGACATGTATGACGATAAAGGATGTCGCCGATAAATTCGACATAAGCTGCGACATCCTGCGGAACTACGAGCGCGTCGGCATGATACCTCCGGCAGCCCGCACACCGTCCGGCATCCGCGGCTTCGGCGAGCTGTATCTCGACTGAATCGAGCTCGTGCTGTGCATGCGCGGCGCGGGACTGCCGATGTAGGTCATAATAGAGTATGTCAAGCTCTTCCGTATGGGAGACGGCACCCTCGGCGCACGTCCCGGGCTGCTGCGCGAGCAGCGTGAGGAGCTTTTTGAGAAAAAGTCTGCGATAGAGTCGACCATCGACCGCCTCAGCTGCAAGATAGAGCATTACGAGCGCGCACTTGAAACCGATCTCCTCACGTGGGACGACGGAAAGTGCGATGTCAGCCATCTCACAGTATCGGACAAAAAGAAGTAATATAGGTATCGCCCACGCGAACATATGCTGCCGCAGACGGAAAACATTCAAATGTAAATCAAAAAAATTATAAGTAAGGAGAAAAAGTCATGAGAAAGAATTTCGGAGCTAAGCCTTTATCCTATCCGCAGCCGGTATTTATCCTTGCCGCATACGGCGAGGACGGCACGCCCTGCGCTATGAATGCTGCATGGGGCGGCATCAGCGAGGAAAACGAGCTGTCTATGTGCATCAGCGCCGGACACCGCACGACTAAGGACATTCTTGCGCGCCGCGCTCTCACCGTCAGCATGGCTGATGCAGAGCATATGGAGGCATGCGACTATGTGGGCATCGTTTCCGGCAATAATGTCCCCGACAAATTCGCCCGCGCGGGCTTTCACGCACAGCGCTCTGAGTTTGTAGACGCACCGCTGATCGAGGAGCTGCCTATCGCGCTCGAGTGCCGACTCAAGAGCTATGACCCTCAGACGTGCCGCATGGTATGCGAGATAGTCAACGTATCGGTAGACGAGCGTGTGCTCGATGAAAACGGTGCGGTCGATGTCTCTAAGGCTCGCCCGATAACCTTTGACCCGTTCAACAATAAATATGTTGTACTCGGCGATACCGTCGGTACAGCATTCCGCGACGGAAAGGCGCTCAAATAGTTATGCAGCACCACGCCCGACCGGAGAGCGGGGATAAGATCCGCCGCCGAAAAAAACTTCCGACACGGAGACAGCCAATGAATAAGATTTTTGCTGCATTTTCAATTATCGCCGCAATGCTGCTCGCTCTTACCGCCTGCTCAGGGAAAGGCGCAGAAGAAACAACCGCCGAGAAAACAGCGCCTCTGTCGACATCAAGCGTTATCGCAGAGCCGGAGAACGGAGCGGAGAGTTCGACGGAGGCAGAGCTTGTACCGGAGAACAGCGCAGTACCCGTATACATCCGCATAGGCGATACGGTGCTGACGGTATTGCCGTCCGGAAACAGCTCCGCAGATGCGCTTATCGCATTGCTCGAGCGCGGAGACATTGCTCTCGATATGCGGGATAACGGCGGCTTTGAAAAAATCGCGGAGCTTGAGCGCAGTCTGCCGACAAACAACATACCGCTTGCCGCAGGCCCCGGCGACCTAATACTGTACAACGGAAATACAGTATGCCTGTATTACGGAGAAAACATGTACAGCCTGACACGCCTCGGAAAGATACAGAACACCGACGAGGAGACTCTGCGCTCGCTGCTCGGAGACGGGGATGTAAGCATAACGTTTTCGCTGAAAAAATAACTGTGCGGAGCGGCAACTGCCGTGCGATACCGTTGCACCGAGACGGTTATACCCGAGATGCCTATGATACCGCGCGGTACTTTTATGCCATGGGGATAAGCGGACGATCACATCATATAGGAGAGACAACGTGACCGGCTTTGAAAGCATAAAGCGCAATTTCGGCTTCGGCTGTATGCGTCTGCCGATGAAAGGCGCAGAGGCGGACTACGATGAGTTCACACGGATGGTCGATATGTATATGGATGCGGGCTTCAACTACTTTGATACCGCACGCGTCTACCTTGAGGGGCAGAGCGAAACTGCCATCCGCGACTGCATCGACGGATGTCCGAAGCACATCTGCATTCCGGACCTCTTCTCCTGCCTGAATGCAATGGAGATACATCGCGGGTGGAATAGTCAGTATTACTATGATGAGGTCTACGCAAAACGCAACGGAAAGGCGAGCGACTGCCTCAAATGCGGTCGCTGCGAACGCTCCTGCCCGCAGCATCTGCATATACGCGAGCTGCTGCAAAAGGTTGCTGCTGAATTTGAAAAACAGCAGTAAGACCGCAAAGCCTAAGTTAAACCTTCAATCGAATAACTAAAAGCCTATCGGCTGTCGCGCTGCGACGGTCGGTAGGCTTTGGCTTTTCTGATACGTGCGCCGTTTTACGGCAGCTGAGAATTATAACCGGTACATCGGCTTTTGATTTTCGGATGTTGCGCCGCTTTCTTTAGTTTTAGGCGCGCTATGCGAGCAAGTACTCATGCAAGCAAACGCGTTTACGCATTTGCCGCCTTCAGTGCTTTCCGCTATCGCGCTTTGTCTTGATGCCGAGCATTCCCAAGATGCTCTTTCCCTTGATAGCGATATAATATCCGAGACCGGATATTGCGATTATCGGAAGCGGGAGAAACGCAAGCACTATCGGATTATAGGGAGAAAAGTTATATACGATACCCATAAACATCGGCTGAAGCGCACGGCAGACAGCGTTCGGCACAGCGTAGAGATTTGCTGCCCATGAAGCCGAGTGGTCGTAGGCGACGATAGTATGCGGTATGCGGTCGGCTGCCGCGATGCAGAAATAACCGATAACCGTGAGCAGTCCCGAAAGGATATTGAGTATGTTCGCACAGAGCGAGACGAGCAATCCCTTGTACGGCTGATACTCTATTCTGCCGCCGTCGAGCTTTATCTTGTCGTGCGCGCCGAGATCCCATCCTACCGTATACTCAAGAAACATATAAAACAGCACCGAAAATATACTTGCCGCGAGGAAAAGGCTGTTATTCTGGTTCGTTGCCATCGAGAGCATGAGACCGAAGAATATCATACCTATCTGATTCACGATCATCTTTACTATCACGGAGCGGTTGTCTTTTATAAAATGCAGCATAATATCCTATCCTATTTCATTTCTGTACCGTTAGTACCGTTATCTTATACCGCATTTATTAACTGCATAAGAAAAATAAAAAAAGTTTACACTTTATATACCAAATAGACGCTCTGACACGAAAAAATGAGCATAATAAGTCTCCCTGCATAGGCCGGCGAGGAAATGAAGTGCTTCCGAAGATAGCGATTCGGCAGTCTCGTGCCGAAAATCGTAATCGGATTCATATTCCGCCATATGCAGGGAGATAATAATATCAAATATTAACCCGCAATAAAGGCAAAGCAAAGCGGGTTGTCAAAGCATTGACAGCGCCTTTACAATCGCGGCATATACGCGCTCGCACGAGTCGATATCCATCCGCTCGGACGGAGTATGGATATCGAAGATATCCGGTCCTATCGAGATGCACTCTATATGCCTGCCGCATTCGGTCTCGCTTCTGCCCGCTATAACGCCGCACTCGAGTCCGGCATGAATAGGCTTGACCTCCGGTGCAAGGTACTCGGGATTTACCGCAAGGAACGCCGAGATATAGCTGCGCTGAAGCTCGGTATCATATACCGGCGACCAGCCGAGATACCTGCCGAGCTCGGTAAGCTGAGCTCCGATAAGGCGGCAGAGGCGCAGCAGCTGCGTACGCATGTGATCCTGCATGCTCTCATCCGAGGAGCGGTACATCAGTGTGATAACTATATCGCCGTCCGCATCGACATGAGCAGAGGCAATATTCGCAGATGCCTCGACAAATGCTGGGTCGGCGCAGGAACGGCGTGTAACGCCGCAGGGCGCAAGCGCGAGCAGCGAAAGCAGATTAGAGGTGCTCTTAAAGGTAAGCATACGACTCTCGGTCAGCTTTGATGCCTTGGTACATTCCACACGCAGATAGCCTCGCTTTTCCTCCGGCGGCAGCTCGGCGCGGACGGCATCGAAGAGCTGCTCGAGCTGAGAGGTAACAAACGGCTCATCGGACACGGCGATGCGGGCGCTGAGCTCGCACGGAATGGCATTTGAGACCGAGCCCGAATTTATCGAAACGAGATTAAAGGGCGAACGCTCATACAGCTCGGCAAACAGTCTGCCGAACAGACGCAATGCATTTACACGCGAGCGGTCGATATCGCCGCCGGAGTGTCCGCCGGAAAATCCGCCGATATTAATATCGAGCACGCGTCCGTACAGCTCGACACGCTCGGGCTTGAGCCTGACGGTATAATCGGCAGAGCCGACACAGCCGTTGACCACAAGATGCTCCTCCTCGGAATCGAGGTTTATCATCTTATCGGCAGAAAGGAGCGATACATCAAAGCCGAGCGCGCCCACAAGCCCCGTCTCCTCGCCTACGGTAAACAGACATTCGAGCGGCGGGTGCACAAGCGAGTGATCGTCAAGAAGTGCAAGCATCGTCGCAACGGCAAAGCCGTCGTCACCGCCGAGCGTTGTACCCTCAGCCGAGAGAAAACCGTTCTTCTCGACTAAGCGCAGCGGCTCTGAGGTAAAGTCGTGACTTACCCCCGCACGCGCGACACACACCATATCGAGGTGTCCCTGAAGCAGGACGGCGGAATGCGTCTCATAACCGCTGCTCGCAGGCTTTTTGATAAGGACATTATTCATTTCATCGCGATAGCATTCAAGCCCGCGCGACGCGGCAAAGGCAGACACGTAGTCGGCAGCTCCGCTTTCATTTCCGGAGCCGCGAGGTATCTGCGAAAGCTCCTCGAAAAAATGAAAAAAGCTCTCGGGGTTTCTTCCGTGAACGATATACTCCATAATATAAGCATCGCCCCGCACAGCGAGGCTCTCCCTCCGAAAATGTATGGTTCGGCATACATCTGTCCGCACATCTGCGCATCCGCTGAATTCCAGAACCGTTCTCCACATTACCGAAATGCGCTTGAGACGGTCAAGACCGAACCTATTAAAAATATTATACTACATTACAGAAGAAAATGTATGTATTTTTTTTGAACATATTACATAAACTGATAATTTCCTATTTACCGCGCCGCAGCGAGGCTTTTCGGGCGAGATGAAATCGAGAGAAATTTTGCATGACATAGAATCACACCGCACGTAAAAACTATGCTTGTGCAGCATGACTGCACAAAAAATCGACCGCAACGCGGTCGAGTCAAGGACGGAAAAGCATAGTGAACTATGGTAACATCTGCAAAAAAACAATTTTAACCGCCGTCTCTGCCGTTCTGCTGCTCAGCGCTCCGTTATCCGCCGCAGCTGTCGGCGGCGATGGTTCGAGACTGACTGTCGGGCTGTCAGAGAGCGCCGATATAACCGAGATGAAGGTCTATCCCGGCGGTCAAACCTTCGGCATAAAGCTGCAGACCGACGGTGTGCTCGTCGTCGGTGTAGGAGAGGTCAGCGGTCCCGGCGGCAACGTTACTCCTGCGGCGGATGCCGGAATAAAGGCAGGCGATATCATTACCGCAGTCGGCGATGAGCCCGTAGACAGCATCCTGTCGCTTAACGAGCGCATATCCGAGTCTGAGGGTAAAAGTACACTTGTCACATTCGAGCGCGACGGCATTTCACACACTGTATGCCCTATCCCGGTTGACGACGGAAAAGGTTATAAAATAGGCGTGTGGGTGCGGGACAGCACAGCAGGTATCGGCACACTGACCTATATCATTCCCGAGACGCTCGCCTTCGGCGGGCTCGGTCACGGAATATACGACAGCGACACCGGAATCCTTATGCCGATGAAGCGCGGATGCGTTTCCGATGTCATACTGACCGGAATAAAAAAAGGTAAGGCGGGCGCGCCCGGCGAGCTGCAAGGCTATTTCGGCACGGCATGCTCGGGCACGGCGCTATCCAACACCGACAGCGGTGTTTACGGTATTTTCTCGCTCGCGCCGAGTGGCAGTGACAAGCTGATATCACTCGCGCCGGAGGAGGATGTCGAGATAGGCAATGCCGAAATAATCTGCTCTGTCGAGGGAAGAGCTAAACGCTATAAGGCAAAAATAAGCAAACTCGACACAAGCGGGGAAGAAACACGTAACTTCATTATCGAGATAACCGATCCCGCGCTGCTCGAGATAACGGGAGGTATCGTGCAGGGAATGAGCGGCAGCCCGGTGATCCAGCACGGAAAACTCGTAGGTGCGGTAACACACGTTATGATAACCGATCCGACAAAGGGGTACGGTATTTTTATCGAACGGATGATACGCGGATGCGATTCGCTGTTGGCGCCCTCATTCGCCGCAGCCGGATAAGACATCGCGGGGCACCGGAAAAGCACGAAACGAAAGCGACGCTTTGACCTTTTCTCTACCAGGTTCAGACGCTGAAAAAAAGCAAGACAACACAGACTGCTCGGCGCATTTGAACAAATATGTTCTTCATCCCGACGCAAAAAGAGCGAGGCAGCGCCCCGCTCTTTTAATACATATTACCACCGCACGGCAGCACTGGATACGGCAAATATTATTTTTGAATCCACTCAAAATCGCCGGTGAGCAGCGTTACCTTATCCGTACCGACGGTGAGCATTCCTCCGCCGGTGTGACCTATGGAATCATGCTCGTCGTTTATATCTATCTTAACGTCGCACGGCAGCACGGTGGTTATCAGCGGAATATGACCGGCAAGAACGGCGAGATCTCCGCCCGCACCGCGCAGACTGATTCCGTAAACATCACCACGAAATATCTCACCGTCAGGCGAGGATATCACAAGCGTAAACTGCTTCATTTTGCAAGCCCCTTAGCCTTTTCGACAGCCTCGTCGATAGTTCCGACAAAGAGGAACGCCGACTCCGGCAGATCATCGTGCTTACCCTCGATTATCTCACGGAAGCCGCGAATAGTCTCGGCCAGCGGAACATACACTCCGGGGAAGCCGTTGAATTTCTCGGAGACGTGGAACGGCTGCGACAGGAAGCGCTGTATCTTTCTCGCTCTGCCGACGAGCAGCTTGTCCTCGTCGGAAAGCTCGTCCATACCCATGATAGCGATAATATCCATCAGCTCGCGGTAGCGCTGAATTATGCGCTGGACCTCACGCGCGGTATTATAGTGCTCCTCGCCGAGAATATCTGCCGAAAGGATGCGGCTTGTCGACTCGAGCGGATCAACTGCGGGATAGATACCCTGAGATGCTATCGAACGCGAAAGTACCGTTGTGGCATCAAGATGCGCAAAGGTCGTTGCGGGCGCAGGGTCGGTCAGATCGTCGGCAGGGACATATACCGCCTGAATACTCGTGATAGAGCCGCGCTTTGTGGAGGTGATACGCTCCTGAAGCGCGCCCATCTCGGTAGCAAGCGTAGGCTGATATCCGACCGCAGAAGGCATTCTGCCGAGCAGCGCGGAGACCTCGCTTCCCGCCTGAGTAAAGCGGAAGATATTATCTATAAAGAGCAGCACGTCCTGACCCTCAACATCACGAAAATACTCCGCAACGGTGAGACCGGAGAGCGCGACACGCATTCTCGCTCCGGGCGGCTCGTTCATCTGACCGTAGACAAGCGAGGTATTCTTGATAACCCCCGACTCGGTCATTTCGTTGTATAGGTCGTTACCCTCACGGGTACGCTCGCCGACACCGGTAAAGACCGAGAGTCCGCCGTGCTCCTTGGCTATGTTATTGATAAGCTCCATGATAAGCACGGTCTTGCCGACGCCTGCGCCGCCGAACAGTCCGATCTTACCGCCCTTCGCAAACGGGCAGATAAGGTCAATGACCTTGATACCTGTCTCGAGCACCTCGGTAGAGGTAGAGAGCTCATCGTACGACGGAGCAGCGCGGTGAATGGGACTGCGATTCGCGGTTTTCAGCGGCTCGCCCTCGTCTACGACATCACCGAGCACGTTGAGAATGCGTCCGAGCGTCTCTCTGCCGACCGGAACGGTAATCCCTCTGCCGGTATCAAGCACCTCGGTTCCCCTCGTAAGTCCGTCGGTAGAAGCCATTGCTATGCAGCGAACGGTATTATCGCCGATATGCTGCGCGACCTCGACGGTCAGCGTCTTATCGCCTATCGGCATTGTAAGCGCATTATATATATCGGGCAGCGAACCCTCGTCGTCAAAGCGAACATCGACGACAGGTCCCATTACCTGAGTAACTACGCCCTTGCGAGATTCTGCCATAACATATCTCCTTACGGTATTTTTCGTATAATGCGGAAGCAATGCTCCCACACAGAGCGTTTGCCGATCGGTATCATGCGGCACTCCTATGCCGCGGCAAACGGTAAATAATAATGATCAAATTATTCGAGCCGAATAGGTCGGATCTGCCTTAATCGCCGCTGCCTGCAACGATCTCGGTAATCTCCTGAGTGATCGCGCTCTGACGTGCGCGGTTATAGCTGAGCTGAAGGTCGGATATCATCTGCTTTGCGTTCTTTTCGGCAGAGTCCATCGCCATCCGGCGAGCTGCGACCTCACTTGCAAAGCTCTCCTTAACTGCGGCATATATCTTGCCGGCAACATACTCCGAGACGAGCGTATTCAGCACGGCAGCGCCGTCCGGCTCGTAGAGCACACAACCGCCGCGCCTCTCGGCACGGTCGGGAGACAGCGGGAGCAGCAATTCGGTGCACGCCTCCTGCTTCATCATTGAAACAAAAGAGGTAGAAACTACCCACAGCCTCGAGCATTCACCGGAGGTGAACTCCTCGCATATCCGCTCTGACAGCGCGCGGACCTCGGCATATGTTATATGCTCGGATGAGGCAAAACTCTCACGTGCGGCATCGTTTCCGCCGTCGCCCTTTTCGTTCGCAGAGCCCGCGCTGTCGGAGTATCGGTCGCATGCACGCTTTCCTATCGGAATAACGCGGTTCTCTGCGCCGCGAGCGTTAATCTCAGCAAGCAGCGCATCACATACACGAAATGCATTTGTGTTATAGCCGCCTGCAAGACCGCGGTCACCGGCAATAACTATCACCGTCTCCGGCGCGCCGTCACGGGGTGTCATATACGGTGTACGGCGGCACTCCGGTGACGACGCGAGAGTTTGCACAGTATCTTCGAGAGCGGCGGCGTACTGCCTGCCGTTCTGCATCGCCGTGCCCGCGCGGCGTATTTTGGACGATGCGACAAGCCCCATAGCGCTTGTCAGATGCAGTGTCGAGTCAACACTCTTTATTCTTGCCCGAAGATTCTTGATATCTCCGCCCATAGTACTTACCTCTGCATGGAAGCAAGAACGGCACGGAGCGTCTCGACATCCTCTTCCTCAAACTTACCCTCGGTCACGCGGCGCAGGAATTCGGGTGCGTCGGTACGGAGCTTCTCGTACAGCCGCTCCTCGTAATTATGCACCTCTGCGACCGGAACATCGCTTAGATAACCGTTGACAACCGCATATACGATAGCCACCTGACAACCGACGTGTACGGGCGAATTACGTCCCTGCTTGAGTACCTCGACGATACGCTCGCCGAGCGCGAGACGGGATTTTGTATCCGCGTCGAGATCGCTGCCGAATTGTGCAAACGACTGCAGCTCGCGATACTGCGAATAGAGCAGCTTAAGCGGTCCCGAGACCTTCTTCATCGCCTTGAGCTGAGCGCTGCCGCCGACACGCGATACCGAGATACCGGGATTTATAGCGGGCATAACGCCCGAATGAAACAGCTCGGTCTCGAGGAATATCTGACCGTCGGTAATAGAAATTACGTTTGTCGGGATATATGCCGAAACATCGCCCGCCTGAGTCTCGATTATCGGCAGTGCGGTTATCGAGCCTCCTCCGTACTCCGGAGCAACGCAAGCGGCACGCTCGAGCAGGCGCGAATGGAGATAGAATACGTCTCCCGGATAAGCCTCTCGTCCCGGCGGACGGCGGATAAGCAGCGAGAGTGCGCGGTAGGCGACGGCATGCTTGCTCAGATCGTCATAAACGATAAGCACATCTCTACCCTGCTCGCGAAAATACTCCGCCATAGCGCAGCCCGCATACGGTGCTATATACTGCAGCGGTGCACTCTCGGAGGCACCGGCGGCAACAATGACGGTATACGGCATAGCGCCCGCAGCCGCAAGCTCATTCTGAATTTTGACGACAGATGTATTCTTCTGTCCTATCGCAACATAGATGCATATAACATTCTGATCGCGCTGATTGATAATGGTATCAATAGCTATCTCTGTCTTACCCGTCTGGCGGTCTCCGATGATAAGCTCACGCTGTCCGCGTCCTATCGGTATCATGCTGTCGATAGCCTTGATACCCGTCTGCAGCGGCACCGATACACTCTTTCTCTTGATTATTCCGGGTGCCTCAGCCTCTATCGGGCGGGTCTCTGTTGACTCAATATCGCCCTTGCCGTCGATGGGGTTTCCGAGCGGTCCGACGACTCGTCCGAGCAATCCCTCACCTACGGGAACCGAAACGACACGTCCCGTGCGGCGGACCCTCGAGCCTTCGCGTATCGAGTTCTTATCGGACAAAACGGCTACCGAGACAGTCTCGGTCTCGAGGTTCTGCGCCATGCCGTAGCTGCCGTCGTCAAATTCGAGCAGCTCGCCTGCCATGCAGCCGGTCACACCGTAAACACGCGCGATGCCGTCGCCGACGAGTACGACGGTACCCGTCTCGGACATCTCGACATGCGACTCGTATTCCTTTATCTGCTGTTTTATTATGCTGCTGATTTCATCAGGTCTTGAATTCATCTGCTGATCTCATCCTTTCGGAAGCACAGCGGGCATCATCTGCCCGAAATGCTCTCTCTGATATCGTGTAGTCTGCCCGACAGCGTTCCGTCTATTAGAGTATCTCCCACGCGGACGCGCACGCCGCCGATCAGCGACGGGTCAAGCTCGGTGCGGAGCGAAATATGCTCGCCCGTTTTTTTCTCAAGCGCCGAGCGCAGCCGCTCGAGCTGCCCCTCTGTAAGCGGAACGGCGCTGGTAATGACCGCCACCGCAGTACGCTGACGCTCGCGCAGAAGAATATCATATTCCTCGACGCAGCGCGGAAGCATTGCAATCCTGCCGCGCTCGGTCAGCAGCGAGAGAAAATCACGCACGACCTCCGGCACGGCATCGCCTATCGACTCCCTGAGCATTTTTGTACGCTCCGAGGACGGGATCGACGGCACCGACAGCAGCTGCGGATATCTCGCATCGGCAAATATCACCGTCTGCGCGATATGCAGAGCGTCGCCGTACTCGGTCTCCTTGCCGCTCTCGCAGGCAAGCTCAAACAGCGCTGCGGCATATTCCTTTTCTGTACTTGTCATATCGTTCTCCGATCGGTTATCGGTAATAGAGCGGTCAAAGGCAGTACCGTACAGCTGCTCCGGCGCATTTCATCTGCGCATAGCAGTTGTTATATATTGCCATAAAACCGTGGCACGTGAAAGAAAGAACCGAATTTTATTTACGGTCGTTTTCGAGGTCGCCTATAAAATCGTCAATGAGCTTCTGATGGTCGCCCTCGTTTATCTCTCTCTCGAGCAGCTTTTCCGCAAGACAGCCGGATACATCTACTATCTCCTCGCGGATCTCACCCTGTGCCTTCTTCTTTGCAAGGCTTGCCTCATCCTCTGCCTCGCGGATAATTCCGCCCGCACGCTCACGCGCCTCGGCGATTATCTCGCTGCTGCGCGTCTGAGCCGCGCTTGTTGCATCGCGAACGACAGCGGCAGCCTCTGCATCCGCATCACGGAGCTTATTCTCCCACTTCATGCGGCTCTCCTCGGCGATGCCGGAGGCATTGCGCGCATCCGAATACTCCTTTTCTACTGCGGCGCTGCGCTCGGCAAGCACCTTTTTGACCGGCTTATAGAGGAATTTCTTCAGCACGAAAAAGAGGATTATCAGATTGCACAGAGAAACGACTATCTGCCATATGTTTATAGATATGACCTCAAGCGTTTGGGTCTCCATAATTTTTGCCACGACCGATGCAGGAGCAGCGGTCGATTCCTTTCTCAGGTATTACGCGGCGGCAACCGCAAATGAACAGGTGCTGCGGCTGCTTACGCCGCGCTGCACCCCATCTCCGTCCGTCTCGACCGTGCCTATGCGAGGCAGTCGAGATCACTCAGGCAGCTCAGCCGAGCTTAGCCATTGTGTTCACGAGGATATCTACAAATCTGCCGGGTGCCAGGAAGATAAGAAGTATCGCAATAACGAGCGCGTAAAGACCGGTGGTCTCGGCAATTGCACAACCCATGAGCATGGTGGTTGTTACCGAGCCCTTGCTCTCAGGCTGACGACCGATTGCTTCGCAAGCCTTAGCGACAGCATTTCCTTCTCCGATACCCGGTCCGATACCTGCAATCATTGCAAGTCCTGCACCGAGTCCGCAGCAACCGAGAATAATACCGATAGCGAGTTCCATTTTAATTTTCTCCGATTTTTAAAGGTTTTGATGGATGTTTATATTAACAGGCAAGCACTGCTTGTCCCGTTTTGCATTTAACGAGCTGCACGGCAGGCAGTCGACGGACGGCTTGCGCCGCGGCGAATACGAACCGCAGATGCTGAGATGAGCCGAAATGCTGTGTAGCGCTCAAATACACTAATGAAATACTTATGTGGCTTATTTGAGCAACATCATTACATAAGTGCTCAGCGCTTTGCCTTAGCCGCCTTGCGCGCACGTCGGCGTGCATATTCGTCGGCGGGAAAGCCGTTGGTTATATACAGCATTGTCAGCATTGCGAAGATAAACGCCTGCAGGCAACCGCTGAAAATGTCGAAATATACCGAGAGCACGGCGGGTATACCGATGCGGAAGAGCGGGAACGATGCGAGCGCACCGGGCAACCGTCCGAGCACAATGCTCGACAGTCCGCCGAGTCCCGCAGCGACAAGCACCGAAATTACCGAACCGGAAAGCACATTTCCGTAGTGACGAAACGACATAGAAACCGGTGTCGCAATCTCGCTTATTACGTTAAGCGGGGTGAGCGGGATTGGGTCGGCAAAGCTCTTTAGGTAATTGAGCGGTCCCGCCTTCATCTTATAGTGCGTTATCAGAATAAACACGAGCAGCGCCCACCCTGCGACAATATTAAGATCCGAGGTCGGCGGGTACAGACCGAACAGAGTCAGCAGACTTGAGAGCGCCGACAATGCCATAATTGCCGCCACAAAGGGAGCAAAGCCGTCAAAATACGGATCCATATTCGTGCGGACGAGATTTTCGGTCGTTTCGACTATCCACTCCGCGATGAGCTGACGGCGGGTGGTCGGCTTTGACTTGATGCCGTGTGTGATAAACAGGCAGAACCAGAAAACAACGAGCACTACGGCGAGCGAATTGACCTGCGATTCGGTTATCGGGAACGGCTGAATAGGGGTATCAAGCGTAAAGTATATCCGCGCTCCGGTTATCTGTATACCCTCGCTCGCGGGCGTTGTCAGGATATACAGAGATATCAGCCCCGCTATCGGCAGGATCATAAGTATTATCAGCAGCACATCGACAAAAATGAATGCCGCAGATCTTTTCTTCATTATATCATCTCCCGTATACGGAAATTCGTCAAAATTCGACGCTTACAGACAGACCGAATCCGATCTGCCGATCCTCCGCTATCACTAAGGAAGGCGGATGCCGATCAGTCTGTGTGACCGAACAAAGGACGTATAAAAAGCGCTATCTTGAGCAGGAACAGCGGAAGTATAGTCGAAATAACGTTGAAGCACGGAACAAGTGCGCCGAGCACGACAACACCTGCAACAAGCAGCATGCGCAGCAGCCATGAAACGCGAACGCGGCGGCGCATGGACTTATCGTCCATACCGACAGCCGACTGAACGGTAATTCCCATGAGGAAGAAATTCAGTACGGAGACGACAGTGCCGAGCAATCCTCCGAGCAGCACAGATGTGCTCCATTTTCCTATCAGCAGAAAAACGAGACACACAACAGCCGTCATTGCGGTGACGCAGAGCGCTATATACGCAGTCTCGCGCAGCACGGTGCGGTCAATCTTTTTCATACAAGGTATCTACCCTTTCCGTAAGCGGTACTGTATCCAAGCGGTCATACCGAATTCCGTCTTTTTTCCGAGTTCGACCGACCGTCCGACATTCTTCAAACGCAGGACACACGGCGGCACATATCGGCTGTACGGGAACATCCGCGTTTGCTTTGTCGATTATATCATATATGTTGTTTACAATAAAGACATTTTTTTGTCTTATAATGTGTCCCAAATGTAAACAATCGCTTGATTGGATAAAAGAAGCGGCGGATTGCATTATTCGGTACATTGATACTCTCAGAGGCGATCAAACGCAACTCGGATATCACGCAGATAAGCACATCGGTGCAGTCCCGTCTCATATATCATCTATACCGAAATACCGTCGCTCCTATATATCAGCTTTGCCCACGTAAGATTAAGTAAACATAAAAAAAGAGCCCCGCCGCTTACATGCGGCGAAGCTCCCCTGCACCTCTGCGATGCCGATATTCTTATTGTCTTATTGAGTGTACCGGCGCGCTTGCGCTGTGCGCGTCGTGTGTGCTGTGTCGGCTTACTTGCGACTCTTCTGAGCCGCTGCGGCAAGAGCCTTATTGCGTCGGCTGACCTTACGGTCGACGCGGTGAAGAATATAATCCGCACCGACCTCTGCACTGTGACCGAGATTATAGAAGTATTCCTGCTTCATCTCGTGAATATGGTCGCGGTAGCTGTCCTGATTTTCGAAAAGCTCGGCGACTACATCTCCGACCGAGGCGACATCGCTCTTTTCTATGCATCTGCCTATCTCGGTTCGTGCGGTGATATCGAAAGGCGTGAACGGTATCTTGTCATAATCGCGGTTGACGACCTTCATCTCAGTATTGATAAAGAGTGTAGGCTTATCGGTAGTGAACGAGAATTCATAAGCGATACTCGACCAGTCGGTTATCACGAGGTCGGCGGTATAGACCGTTACGTTTGACGAAAAGTCGGTCTCTATCGTAAAGTCGTCCGAGAAGCGGTCGCGGTACTTCTCAAGTATCTCGCGCATCTTGAGCGGGAAACGGCGGACATACTGCGGGTGCGGTCGGATAACTATGCGGTATCCCTTGTTATAAAGGCCCTCGACAAGTCCGTCAAGACAGGAGTCCATGATATTGTCATACTGCCACGACGGTGCGATAAGAACGGTTTTCTTTCCATTCTCGGTCTTGTCGCACGCCTCATAGGCGGCTATCATGTTGTCGATAAGTCCGTAGCCGTACTCGACTATGCGCTTCTTCTTTGTATGGCGCAGACGCTCCATTGCGCGGACCTCGATAGCCTGCGGACGCGAAACGGCAAACACGGTATTGAATGCATCAAGCGCACCGGTACGGTAGGTAAGGTTTAGCGAGGTACAGCCGTGGTCGACATAGACATATTCTATATTCGGCTTAACGCGCGAACGCTTGATGTGGTACTTTTCAAGGTCGGGCGTCGTCATTATAACGATATCACACTCGAGCTTCATCATAAGCGAGATGAGCCGCGTCTGGTCGACATAGTATGCGCGGAGCATGGGATCGTTTTTCTTGAAGATAGCGTCGGCGGGATCGCTCGTTACGTAGTGAACGGTGTATTTTGCGCGGCGGAGCAGCTCCTCGACGATATTGCCGAGATACTTGTAATAGCCGCTTCCCTCCGAGTAAAATACTATGTGCATATCCTTCTGATTATCCTTAGAGAAGAATTCCTTATAGTATTTCTTTGCGAGCGCCTTATTCTTTTTCGCCTCCGCCTTTTCAGCGGCGGCATCCTTCTTCATCTGTTCAAGTGCCTCATAGTTTATGTACTTCTTAGGCGAATAGATGATATTGACGAGGTACATCACAAGGATTGCAAAGAGGTTGCCCCACATCCAGTACAGACCGACTCCTGCGGGTACGATAAACGCAAAAAATGTAGAGAAAGCGACCATGAATACGGTCATTCCCCACTGAGAGAGCTTGTTCTGCTCTATCTGGAGGACGTTTATCTTATTCTGGATGATGCACATCAGCAGCGCGGAAAGACCGGATAGCACCGCGATTAAGAAGCAGGCATTGATAACGCCGAGCGTTGGCGACTCGGAGAGGTTTACTCCGAGAAATGTCATATTCAGCGTGCTTATCTTGTCGATAGCATCGGGTGCGCCCGCAATATCTGCAAACTCCGCGCCGCGTCCGCCCTGAATGAGCTGAACGACCTTGAGCTGCGCGGTGGAGCCGAGATCGTCGACCGACATGTTCAGCAGCTGCGCGGCACGCGCGACCATCGACGTCGCAACGCCGGAGTTTATATGGAGCAGGTGCTTGAGCGGCTTATATACAACGTCGAGCAGTCCGAAGATTATCGGCAGCTGGAGCAGCAGCGGCCACACACCCGCCATCGGACTGTAATGCTCTCGCTTATACAGCGCGGTCTGTGCGTCGATGAACGCATCCTTGTCGTCGACATACTGAAAGCGAAGCGAATCGAGCTCCGGCTTCATCTTGACCATCTTGATGGAGTTTTTCTGCACGAGAAGGGATATCGGGAACATGATTATCTTCGTGCAGAGTGTGAAAACTATAATGGCTATTCCGTAGTTGCCTCCGAAGAGATTATACAGAAAACGCATAAGGTAGCCGAGAGGCGTACCGATTACGGTATTGATTATCTCCATGCCTTACTTCCTTTCGGTGCAGATATGGATAGCTCGACGGAGATCCTCGACCTTTTGTCTCTCCTCGGCAAGCATGCGGCGGAGTTCGCGATTCTCGCGCAGCAGTGCGGAGTTCGAACTGCCATCGTCGTACTTATCAAGCTCGGGCAGGTCTATGACATCATCTGCATAGCCGGATACCGTACGGGGCGCGGGCTCGGCATATGCGGCTGTCGCAGTGGTGCTCGATGCAGCTGCGGCTGCACGAGCGGCGGGCGATGCAGAGGCAGCGGGCGATGCGATGCCGGAGGAGGCAGCACCGGCCGAATCCGGAAGCGAATAATCGTCCATGCCGTAGTCGTCGTCATCATCGTCATCGTCGTCGACAACATATGCGTTGTCCTTGTTCTTTGTAAAGAAACGCTTTATCCTGCGCCAGTAGAAACCGAAGGCAGCGCCTGCGGCAATAGCAACTCCCGCAATGATCTGAATGATATAGGTCATTGCCGACGGGTCGATATAAGCAGCGGAGGAAACGGTCAGCAGCAGTGCGAGCGCTGCCGAATAATAGAGATACTTAATCAGCTTTTTCATTCACAACTCCATAGCTTTCTGAGCGAAAGCTGCCTTTCTCGGTCAATATAGTACCGAATCTGTCCGATTGTCGTCTGATAGTTTTTTTATTTCTCGTTTGGATTGTCCGTACCCGCATCATAGAACGGGCACTGAATACGCTCGGTGCTTACAAGCTCCCAATTATTCATATCGGTAGCGTCGCCGGTAATGCGATAGGTAAGCATATTGTAATCGCGGTGCGTCGCGCTCTCGTCGCAGCACTGCGCCCAGAAATAGCGCTCGAGCTCCTCGTCCTCGCCTATCTCATCGAGCGTTCTCGGATCACTGTCCTGCTTGAGTCCGAAGCAGTCGAGCACGGTAGAGCGCATATTGTCCTGGCTGACCTGCTTATCGCTGATCTGCATAGGCTCGGAGCGATCGGCTCCTGCGGGCTTGACCCAGAGCGTCGGGCAGCGGGACATTCCGTCGCTCAGATCCGGAACGGTACCGGTTCTGCCGTGGTCGGCGGTAACGATTATGGTGGTATCGTCGAGCAATCCGAGATCGTCGAGCTGCTGCATATAGCTCTTTATCATCTTAAGATCTCCGCGCAGCTGAGAATAGAGGGTGTTGCTGTGCTCCTGATCATTATAGTCGAACTCTGCCGGATTGCCGTTTTCGTCCATCGTATACGGATCGTGGCAGCCGCGGAAGTGATAGAAGATGAAGCTGCCGTTTTCGTTCTCGCCGTCGCCTATCGAAACACCGTCCGGCACTATGCCGCGGAAATGCGCGACCTCGTCGTCTATCCATGCGTCTTCGGTGGAGATAATGCCGTCAAGGTCGCCGGTATAGATTCTGAAAGAAGGCTTGAGGCACTCGGGCGAATAGAGATAAGCCGAGAGCTTGAGCATCGAGCAGACAAGGCGGCGGTCATCGGCGGACTTAGCCTCATGAACGACATTGTCGACCGAATCTCCGAGATAGTCGGTATTGATAAACGTATAGCGGGAGTCGGTATATATCTTCGTACCGTAACCGGCATCGTGGATACGGCGGACAAGCGTCTGTCCGCCCCATGCCTGCTCGGCATACTCGGCAGGCTGAGTGACATACTCCGACTTACTTCCGGTCAGAATGTAGTTGACCGACGGGAAGGTACGAGAGTAGCTGCCGGTGAAATTACGATAGTATGTAAAACCGGAAAAGTCCTCCCATAGCTCCGGATCCTCCTCCAAAACCTGATCCGCAAAGGTATTATCGTAGCGGTCGAGAAGGAACATGACCACATTTTGCTTCGGCGAAACGTCGAACATCGTTGCCTTTGAAAGATAGCCGTTCTGCGGGGACGGGATATCGGTGCGAATAAGCAGCATAACAAGAGCAACAGCCTGAGCGCCGAGGAGAAGTGCGCTTCCCCACTGCACGGCCATCGACCATATCTTACGGCTGAAATAGAGCAGCAGGAATACGAGTGTGAATATTGCCGCCCACAGCGCAAGGTTGAGCACCGTTGTTTTCATGAAGTGCTCCCATTCGACAGCGGAGCCGTCGAGCGAGCCGTGATTTGTTATATCGTTAAGAAGGTTGCGCTGCAGCCAGCCGCACAGAAGCCCCGAAAACAGTAGGCTGACGAGCGTATTATAAACCTTGCCGCGTACGAGCAGCAGCACCGCCGTTATGACCGCGCAGGCGACAACACCCGTCACAGCCATAGCAGGCCAAACAACCCCGAATGAAAACGGGAAAAAGCCCGAATTTCCGATAAAGAGCTCAAGCGGACCGAACACTATAACGGTAAAGCAAAATGCCGCCGCGCAAAGCAGCGCGATACGGAGCCGCACGGGGAAGGAACGGCGGTCGTGCCACAGCTCGTACAGCTTGCCGCAGCTCTTAGTTTCTGCATTTGATCTACGCATACAAATTCCTTTCAAAGCAGCGGAATACCCGCCGCAAAAAATAACCGCATTATTATACCACATTCGAGCATATTTGTAAAGCATCGGCGGGCAAAACTGACATTTTTCGTATCAAGCGGCAAACATCAGACTGCCTATCCGACGATTTCTCCGTCACACAAAATTCGCCGCACCGTATCGGCGCGGCGAAAATTCAGCCGTGTTTCCGAGAAATAGGCATCATCGAGCGTCCGGACGGAGCCGACAGCTCGGTTCTGACAGAATTTTGACCGAATGTCGATCAGACGTCGTAGGTCGAGTCGATAGCCTTGAGCTCGCGGAAGGTGTCTATCTCGACGATATCCTCATCATAGCACTCGCGTATATCCACCTTATACTCGTCACGGAAAATAAGGAACGGAACCTGATCCCAGTATCTCTCCTTGCCGCCGGGCATTTCGTATGCGGCTTTAAGATGCTCTGCGAGCTTGCGCCCGTACGACGCATCCCAGTAGGAGATACCGACCTCCTGATAGCAGTCGATACCGCCGACCTTCTGCGCGGTGATAATGCCGTCGACAACGTCGAAGCACCAGTCGTCGGTGCGATCCTTCTTTATGCCGAGGAAGTTAGAGCGGTAGTTATACTTTTTGATTATTGCGGGATTGGAGATAAGCAGGTCCGCCTCGCAGACATACGCCTCCGAAAGCAGATATCTCGCGCACATTGCGGAGGATATGTTGTTCGCCTCGTTATATGCGGGATTTTCGATAAAGCGTATCATCGGATACTTGTACAGCAGCTGATCGAACTGCTCGGAAAGGTATCCGCGCACTATGACGATATCCTCTATGCCCGCTGCAAGCAGTGCGTCGAGAATACCGTCGATTATGCGCTTGCCGTTTACGCGAACGAGCGGTTTGGGCGTGTTGAGCGTTACGGGAACAAGGCGGGAGCCGAAGCCCGCAGCGATGATTACGGCACGCTTTACTCTATACGGCTCAAGCGCATCGAGTCCGCTCGCGCTGACCGCGCCGCCGTCGACAAGCCCTGCATCGCTGAGCTCGTGCAGAGTTTTATTTACACTTCCGAGCGAGTAGCCCGTCTTTTTCTGTAATGCACGCTGTGACATTCCGGAGCGCTCAAGCAGCGCCGTCAGAACGTCGAATTGCATACGTGTCAGTTCCATTTATTTTTCTCCTATGTCTATGTATTGCCGCCGTGCGGCTGCGTAATTTGCCGAAAAAAGCACAAGTAAGATAATAACACCGCGCGGCGGATTTGTCAATAGCATAAAACGGCTGAATTCGGGAAAAGCAGGGAAGCCGACTCTCGCCGACTCCCCTGCTCTCTTTATTTTTTCGCCCGTGCGGGCGGTCGGATGTCAAAGCAATCGCATTAAAGCGTTCACCTCAAAGAATCCGCATTACGGCTTGCACATCAAAACATTTGCATCAAGTCATCCGCATTAAAGCGCTCACATCAGATCGTTCCGCTCACGGTAACGGTGGTAAGACCCGGTGTAACCGTCCATTCGCCCGTCGTCGCGTTTTGCGAGAAGGTAGCTGCCGGAACGGTGATAACGCCTGCATTCGTCGCAAACACACCGCTTACGGTGTCGTAGGTGTAGTCTGCGGTCGTGAGCGCCGTGCCGTTCAGGGCGGCTGAGATATCGCTGAGCAGCGGGTCAAAGGTATCACGGAGGATAACATTCTCGCCCGCACTCACAGCCGTTCCGCCGTAGTTTTGAATGAGGAAGGTGTAGGTGAGCGTACCGTTTTCGTTAACGGGGACGGGAGATATCTGCTTGGTTATCGAGAGCGACGCGGCTGTGGTTACGGGAAGCGTCTCGGTCACCGTGATAGGTGTGACGATGCCCGCGCCCGAGACAGTCGCGGTATTAGTTATCGACGAGGCGACAGCAAGCGGCGCGTAGGAGTTCGGCGTTGCTTCATAGACGAGCACTGCGTTGCCGCCTGCAGGGATATTGATGCCGCTGAAGGTTACGGTATTATCCGCAGCTACGGTCGGAGCGTTCTGCAGAACGCCGTCTATATACAGCCGCGCAGAGCCGCCGACATATGTCAGCGGATAGACGCTCGTACCCGTTGCGAGCGCGTACTCGCCCATACTGTCGGTCACGGTAACGCCCGTATAGGGCGATGTTCCCGAGTTAACTATGCTGACGATATAGGTGACATCCTCGCCGACCGCGTAGCCCGAAGAGGTAGTCGCCTTCGCCGCGCTGAGCACCTCGCGTATCTCACCGACAGCCACATTTGAATTGAGCACCGTTCCGCCGTAGGAGAGCTGCGCCTGATTTGTGAACTGAGCCATATTCTTTTCCTTTCCGAATATAATGTCTGATTTTCACGTCCCGATGCGGGCACCGCCGCATCGAACGTACGGGCAGCTCCGCCGCACGCAGCGGATGCAAGCCCGCCTTACATTATATGCGGGGAGAAAGGAATCGGCTAAAAGGGAGACCGAATGATAAAATACAGAAAAATCCCGCATCGAGCCGCTGCGCAGTTCGATGCGGGATGCAACGCACACCGATATTCGGCATGCATTATATTTCTTTTGATTCTACCCGAAATCGGATTAAATTTGTTACGCCCTGATTTTATCCGAAATAAGCCGGCGTTATTGCGTTTTACTTTGCGGTCAGATAGCCGAGAGCGGTAAGCAGCTCTGCTCCGAGCATCGCGCCGCCCGCTGCTCCGCGCAGCGTATTATGCGACAGACCTATAAAGCGCCAGTCGAAGTTATTATCCTCGCGCAGTCTGCCTGCGGTGATACCCATTCCGCCGTATATATCCCTCTCGGTATGCGTCTGCGGGCGGTCGTTCTCCTCAAAATAGGTGATAAACTGCTCGGGCGCGTGCGGCAGTCCGAGCTCCTGCGGCTTGCCGCGGAAGCTGCGCCAGCGCTCAAGTATCTCCTCCTTGCTCGGCTTACGGTCAAAGCTGACGAACACGGCAGCAAGATGACCGTCGGTGACGGGCACACGTATGCACTGTGCACTGATAACGGGGCGGGTCGCGGGGACAATCACGCCGTTTTCGACCGTACCCCAGATACGCAGCGGCTCGCGCTCGCTCTTTTCTTCCTCGCCGCCGATATACGGGATGACATTGTCATTCATCTCGGGCCAGTCTGCGAAGGTCTTGCCCGCACCGGAGATCGCCTGATAGGTCGACACAACGACCTCGCGGGGTCCGAAATCAAGCAGAGGGGTAAGAAGGGGGGTATAGCTCTGTATAGAACAGTTAGGCTTTACGACGATGAAGCCGCGCTTAGTGCCGAGGCGCTTTTTCTGAGTCTCGAGCACCGCAAGATGTGAGTCATTGACCTCGGGCATGAGCATGGGAACGTCGGGAGTCCAACGGTTAGCGGAGTTATTCGAGAACACGGGGGTTTCAGCCTTCGCATAAGCCTCCTCGAGCTCGATTATAGCCGCCTTGTCCATATTGACGGCACAGAAAACAAAATCGACCTGCTCGGCGACCGACGCAACGTCGGAGGCATCGGCGACAACCATGCCGCGCACGCTTTCGGGCATGGGATCCTTCATCTTCCAGTGATCTCCGACCGCATCCTCATAACGCTTTCCCGCGGAGCGGGCACTTGCGGCGAGAACTGTCAGATCAAAATAGGGGTGGTTCTGCAGCAGCATTACAAAACGCTGACCTACCATTCCGGTAGCGCCGATTATGCCTGCACGGAGCTTCTTTTCAACAGTAAACATGATATTTGCCTTTCGGATTTAAGTATTAAAAAATGGTATATTATGGCTCGGACGCGCACTGCACGGCGCGCCGAATACAGCCGACGATCTGCCTTATGCTTTGCGGCCCGATCAGCCGGGACGGTAGCCGTCCTTGAGCGGGATTATCCGATTGAAGACGCCGCTCTCCTTTGAGTCCGGCGTGTAGTAACCCATGCGGACGAACTGAACAGCCTCGCCCGGGCGCAGCTCGGCGATCGAGGGCTCTGCCTTTGCGTGCGTGAGTCTGCGGGCAGAGTCGGGATTGACGAACTCGAGTATCTCTTCAACATTGTGGTCCGAGGTAGTATATGACGCGACATCGGGAATAGTGAACAGACGGTCGTACAGCACGATGTCGATATCCTCACAATGCGCGGCGCTGACCCAGTGCACGGTGCCCTTTACCTTGCGCCCGTCAGACGGCATTCCGCTGCCCGTTTCAAGGTCTGCGGTCACATGCAGCTCGCGAATGCTGCCGTCGTCATTCTTGACAATGTCGGTCAGTCTGACGATGTATGCTCCCATCAGACGCACCTCTCCGTCGGGACGGAGACGGTGGAACTTAGGCGGCGGGACCTCCGCGAAATCGCTCGCTTCGATATATAGCTCGCGCGTGAAGGCGACCTCACGGGTGCCGAGCTCGGGATGTGCGGGATGATTCGGCAGGGGGAAATATTCGGTCTTATCCTCGGGATAGTTATCTACAACGACCTTTATCGGCTCGGTGACGCAGACGCGTCGCGGTGCGGTCTCTCCGAGCTCCTCGCGCAGACAGTAGTCAAGCAGCTCGGCGGCTGCGGTGGTATCGGTATTCGACACGCCGGAGCGGCTGACGAAATCGAAGATAGCGCCGGGTGTGTAGCCGCGGCGGCGCAAGCCGGAGAGCGTAGGCATACGCGGATCGTCCCACCCGTCGACAACGCCGTGCTCGACAAGAAAACGCAGAAAACGCTTACTCATTACGGTGTAGGTGACGTTCATTCTTCCGAACTCGCGCTGCTTCGGGCGATGCTCAAAGCCGCACTTTTCAACCACCCAGTCATAGAGTGGGCGGTGATTGCGGAACTCGGTCGAGCAGAGCGAGTAGGTTATGCCCTCGATAGCATCCTGTATCGGGTGCGCAAAGTCGTACATCGGGTAGATACACCATGCGTCGCCCTGACGGTGATGATGAACGTGACGGATGCGGTATATGACCGGATCGCGCAGATAGGAGTTATCCGAATTCGGGTCTATCTTCGCGCGCAGGGTGCGTGCGCCGTCGGGGAATTCGCCCTCCTTCATGCGGCGGAAGAGGTCAAGGCTCTCCTCTATCGGACGGTCGCGGTAGGGAGATACTATTCCCTTATCCGAATAGTCGTCCGCATCGCCGCGGTAGCGCTCAAGATCCTCGCGCGAGAGGTCGCACACGTATGCGTTGCCGTCGCGTATCAGCTTTACGGCATATTCGTAGCACTGCTCGAAATAGTCGGAGCCGTAGTATACGCCGCCGTTCGGCTCCGCGCCGAGCCAGCACAGATCCTCGTATATCGAGCGGACGTATTCGTCGCTCTCTTTCATTGGATTGGTATCATCATAGCGGAGGTTGAAGAGCCCGCCGTACTTCTTTGCGGTAGAGCTGTTTATCCATATCGCCTTTGCGGAGCCGATATGAAGATAACCGTTAGGCTCGGGCGGAAAACGAGTATGCACTGTATCGCACACGCCCTCCCGCATATCCTCATCAATTATATCGTGTATAAAATTAGTTGCCGAGCCGCACTCGGAGCCTTCGTTTTCAAGGATGTCGCTCATGTTCGGTCCTTCCTTTTTTTATTTTATATCATTCGGAGCACCGCCGCATATAATGCTCGGCGCCGCAGATACTGCCTATGCTCAAAGCGATTCACGAAACTGTGCGATACGCTGCATTACCCGTTCTCTGCCGAGAATATGCATTACCTCATAGAGATCTGGTGATGTAGTCTTTCCGGTAACAGCGAGACGCAGGAACATGCTGACATCGGCAACACTTCCCTTATATGCATCGGGATCAGCCTTATATGCCTTCATATCCGCCGCAAACCCGTGCGCGGAGGCTATCGCCTTGATGCCGTCGAACCATGCTGCGGAATCCGCTCCCTCGTCATAGCTCTGCTCAAACGCATCAAGCACCGCGCGCACATCGCCGCGGTCAAAGCTGTCCGGCAGCTGCTCATCGCGAGAGAGCAGCTCGTCGTAGAAGAAGCCCATATAAGGTCTCGCGTCAGCCCATGATGCAAGATCCTTGCGCGGCTTGCGTCCGCCTCTGCCTATCGAGAGAATACGGACGGCATAGTCCTTATCACGTGCAAGCAGCGCGTGGAACTCGGGATCGAAATCTCCCGTCCATTCGAGCAAACAGGAATATACATGATTTGCATCCATGCGGGAAATAACATTTTTTGAAACGTCGGTCAGCTTCTGCATGTCGAAAAGACAGCCTGAGACCGAGAGCTTTTTGATATTCAGCGGGAAATCGAGATAGCTCTTATCGGGATTCTGCATGTGCCACTCCTCGTAGTTGGAGTTGAGCAGGGTCAGCAGGTACTCCCATACACATTCGGGTGCAATGCCCATCTCGCGGTAGTCGTCCATCTTTGCGCCCATATCGCGCTTTGAGAGCTTCTTTTTGCCGCCGTTCTCGTCCATCTTAAGTATCTGCGCAGTGTGCAGATATTTCGGGATGCGGAAGCCGAGATAACGGAAGAGCTGTATGTGCTTCGGCAGACTCGGCAGCCAGTCCTCTCCGCGTACTACGTGCGTAGTGCGCATGAGATGGTCGTCGACCGCATGTGCAAAATGATAGGTGGGAATGCCGTCGGACTTGAGCAGGACAAAATCCTCGTCGTTCTCGGGCAGCTCGAGCTTTCCCTTAACAAGGTCGGTGAATGTGATCTTCTTCTCCGGATCGCCGTCGGCAAGTATACGCAGCACGAACGGGTCGCCTGCCGCAAGATGCGCACGGACCTCGTCCATCGTAAAGCGTCTGCCCTCGAGCATGCGCTCGCGCTTCTCGGCAGCCGCGGTGTGCCAGTCGGTATTCTTTATCTGCTCTTTTTTATCGGTCTGCTGAAGCTGCGCAAGCTCCTCCTCGGTAGTAAAGCAGGGATATGCCTTGCCCTCGGAAACGAGCTTCTTTGCATATACGTGATAGATTGCCGCGCGCTCGCTCTGCTTGTACGGACCGTATGCACCCTTTTCGCCGAGCGTTCCGTCCTCATTTATGACCATACCCTCGTCATAGTTTACCCCGTAATATTCAAGTGTTTTCAGAAGAGCGGTTACCGCGCCCTCAACCTCGCGCTGACCGTCGGTATCCTCGGTGCGCAGATAGAAAACGCCGCCGCTCTGATGCGCGAGCCGCTCTCCTGCGACCGCCTGATACATACCGCCGAAATGCACAAAGCCCGTCGGGCTCGGTGCAAAACGTGTCACCTTGGCACCCTCCGGCAGCTGTCGCTCGGGAAAGCGTTGCTCAAGCTCCTCCGGGGTAGAATTAACATCGGGGAACAGCAGCTCAGCAAGCTCCTTCCAATCGCACATTTCCATATCTCTTACCATAGCCGCCGTGCGGCTTCCTTTCCGTAGCGAATAATGTAATTTATAGCTAATAGGATCAATTAAGATAAAGGTTTACCGATTTTTCACGTTCAAGCGTGCTCGTTGCACCGTGACCGGGGTATATCTTATGCTCACCCTCAAGCGACGCAAGCGCGCCGAGCGAGTGCAGCAGAGTCATAAAATCGCCGCCGGGCAGATCGTATCTGCCTATCGAATCGCGGAAAAGCGTATCACCCGTAAGAATATCACCGTCACCGCCGACAAAATAGCAGACCGAGCCGCGCGTGTGTCCCGGCGTGTGCATGACGCAAACGCTCTCACCGCCTATCTTCACGGTATCACCGTCATGCAGCAATATATCCGCAGGGCGCGGGGAGCAGGAAACTCCGGCGAGCAGCTTTGCGGCATTGAGATCATCGTCGGTCATCAGCTCTGCATCATCCTCATGAATATAAACCGGTGCACCGGTCGCCTGCCGAAGCTGTTCCAGCGCCATCATATGATCAAAATGACCGTGCGTCAGCAGTATTGCATCGCAGTGCAGCGCCTGACTGCTCAACCTCCGCAGTATCGCATCGCCGTCGTCTCCGGGATCGACTACCGCGCAGCGGTTACCTCCGCCCTCTCCGCTCTCATCGAGCAGAAAATAACAGTTAGTGCCCCAAACGCCTACGCTGTATTTCTGTATCTTCATTCCGTAACCTCTCCGCTCCGCAGAGCGTGTCGTGATATCTGCGGCGATCACCGCTCGGGTCTTGCTCGGTGCATCGTCATCAAAGCGACCGGAACACCCCACGATATCACTTTTTCTATAATGAATGATTATAACACAAAGCCGGTCGGTTGTCTATACAAAAAACGTATTTTCTATTGCTTTTCGCCCGCCGAAATGCTATAATGGAGCGAAAGTCCGCAAACGGAGGTGAGCATATGCAACCCGATAAGACAAACAGACTCTCGCCGCGCAAATATGTTTTTGCCGCGCTTGCCTCGCTGCTTTCAATTTTTATAATGCTCGCAGCTGTGCTCGGCGCTCTGCGTCTCGAGCGTTATTTCGGCAGTCACGCATCATCCGAGCCTGCGGAATACGATGTGTCGCTCGTATATTACAACCGCCTCTCACTCTCCGAGCAGCAGCTGTATACGGCAATAGTCAAGGCGGCGACTGTACATGACGAATACTCCGAAAGCGTCGATTACCTATACAAGTCGGACGAACTGCGAAATGTGCTCATCTCGATACGCGCGGAACATCCGGAGCTTTATTATCTTCGCGAGGAAGAGGTCACCGTCAGCGGGAGCGGCACCTCTGTGCGTGCGCGCCTTTCCTATCTCGGAACGGCAGCGGACGTCGACCGAATGAATACAAAGCTCGATGAAGCGAAGGCGGAATTTCTAACCGAAGTGCCGCAGGAAGCGGACGATTATACCGCAGCGCTTGCGCTGCACGATACGCTTGTTCGTGCATGCTCTTCTCCGGATGATAATGACCGAAGCAAGCTGTATGACAGCGCTTACGGCGCGCTCGTTCTCGGACGTGCAACAGCGGAGGGCTATGCTCAGGCATATCAGATGCTGCTCGCGGAGGTCGGTATTTACAGCTTTCTCGAATACGGCACAGCGTCCGACGGCACGGAAACGATATGGAACACATTCTATGTCGACGGAGGCTATTGCTGCACCGATGTACTGCGGGATGATCCGACACGCAGAGACGGCGGCTCAGCCGTGCTTCATCCGTATTTCTGCGTGACGCGGGAAACGGTGGCGAGCGGACGCACTCCCATGCTACCCGATCTGTACAGCTCGTCCGACGCACCGGATTACTACCTGATATCCGATAAGCGAGCCGCGCTGCCGGAGGATCTTCCTCCTCTGCTCAAACGCGAAATTGCCGCCGCGGCAGCCGCAGGGGAGGATAAAATAGAAGTAGCGCTCGACTTTAACCCCGAGCAGGGTGATTTTTACGATGTCGTTACAAATGTAATCACTTCCCTGCGCGAATCTGACGGGCCGACCGAGCTGCTCGAGGTCTGCGATATCTATCCGCTGATCCTCGAAAACGGCGTTTATATGATCGGTCTGCGCTACTCGTCCGGCAACGACAGCTGAGCTGACACGCGGTAGATTACATCGCTGAATCACCAATATATTATAAGTTATAAGAAATCCAAAGGAGAAGAAGATGAAAGACGTAACATATGTAGCTATACTCGGATACGGTACCGTCGGCGGCGGCGCGGCAGAGGTACTGACAAAGAATGCGGGGCGCATCGAGCGCCGCTACGGAAAAAAAGTCGAGATAAAGTATATTCTCGATCTGCGCGAGTTTCCCGGCGACCCGCTCGGCGACCGCGTTGTACATGATTTCTCGGTGATCGAAAACGACCCGGAGATCTCCATCGTACTCGAAATGATGGGCGGCATTCATCCCGCATGCGACTTTTCCGCAGCTGCACTGCGCGCGGGCAAGAGCGTCGTCACCTCAAACAAGGCCGTAGTCGAGCACTGCGGTGCGGAGCTGCTCTCCATAGCTGCCGAAAACAAGGTCCGCTATCTCTATGAGGCGAGCGTCGGCGGCGGTATCCCCGTACTCAACCCGCTCATTCACTGCATCACCGGACAGAATACCGTTACCGAGATAAACGGCATTCTCAACGGCACTACAAACTACATCCTGACCCGTATGCGCGAGGAGGGTCTGGACTACGATGAGGTCCTCGCAGACGCACAGCGCCTCGGATATGCGGAGGCTGACCCGAGCGCGGATGTTGACGGCTTTGACGCATGCCGCAAGATATGCATACTCGCCGCCATCGCATCAGGTAAGATGATACCGATGGATAAGGTTCGCGTACGCGGCATCCGCGAGATAACGCAGGAGCACATTGCAAAGGCAAACGAGATGGGTGCGAGAATACGTCTCGTCGCAAGAGCGGTGCTGCCCGAGGACGGCTGCGTCTGCCTCTCTGTCGAGCCGTACTATGTCCGCCGCGATAACCCTCTCTACGGTGTGGACGATGTATTTAATGCCGTATCTGTCACCGGCGACTCTGTAGGCGAGGTAATGTTCTACGGCAAGGGCGCGGGTAAGCTCCCGACGGCAAGCGCCGTGGTCGCGGATGTGCTCGACATCGTAGCACGCGGCGACAGCTTTGCAGCCGATGAGAACATCATGTTCACCGTGGCTCCCGAGGCTTATTCCGACAAGCTCCCCGAGAAGTACGCACTCTCCACCGAGCAAACGCTCGGCACGCCTGTTTTTGCATAACGGCAGGATCCGACAGACGCCGAAGGATCGGCTCACACCGCTGTGCCCTGCACGGTCGGTAACAAAATATCAATAAGTCCGATCGGAAGCATAAGATAAAAAATCAAGAAAAGGCACTGTCGAAAAGCACGTTTTTCGGCAGTACCTTTTCTATTCTTTTTGTCAGAAGCAATACGTTCACATGCAAAGTCCGAATAAACTCGCCGAGCCGGGACAGCTCTTAATTCTCAGACTCGCCGCACCGTGGCGGTTCTTATTTTTCAGTCTCTCCCCGCATCTGCATTGCGCGCCTATGAAATATTCTCGGAAACGACGTAAAAATAACTATCGACGTGATTATTCCCGCGGCAAAATCGGCGATACCCTCCGACATATATACACCGCGAAAGCCGAGAACGTGCGTCAGGAAAAAGCAGAGAGGGATAAGTATCACTACCTTTCGCGTTACGGCAAGCAGCAGCGCGGAGCGCGCCTGACCGAGCGCGACATTGACATTTTGAAGCGTCATCTGCACGAAAAACATGATAGACCCCATAAGAAACAGCGGGCAGTACTTTCCGACTATCTCGGCGACCGACTCGCTCGCCGAGAACAGATGCGCATATATCTGCGGCATTGCCATTGAGAGCGACCAGATGGTAAGGCAGAACACAAAGGCGATCACGGTCACGTATCTTATACCCTTTTTCAGCCGCACCTCGTCTCCCTTGCCGTAGTTATAGCTGACAAAGGGCTGAATTCCGTTTCCGAGACCGTTAAGCGGCAGCGATATGAGCTGCAGCGCGCTGAGCATAACGGTGAGCGCGGCTGTATAGTCACGGTCTCCGCCGGTTGCGCGGTTGAGGCAGACGTTGAACACCACCTGGATAGCGCACTCGGTTATCGTCATAACGAACGGCGTAAAGCCGAGCGAAAGAATGGCGCCGATATATCTCAGGCGCGGACACATGGCTGACGGACGCAGGTGAAACAAGCTCTTTCGTGTAAAGAAAAAGCACATAACGCAGATGCAGGAGCAGAGCTGTGAAATGACCGTTGCAAGACTCGAGCCGCTAACGCCCATACCGAGCGCGAATATGAATATCGGGTCGAGCGCAATATTTATCACCGCGCCGAGCAGGACAGATCCCATTGCAACAAGCGAATATCCCTGAGTCAGAATAAACGGATTCAGCCCCTGTGCAAGCATGACGAACAGCGTACCGCATGCATATATTTTAAGGTACGAGACGGCAAATTCCACCGCGCTCGGCGGGCATCCGAAAAGAAGTACTATCTGTCGAGCAAATACAAAGCTGACAGCGCCTATTACAACACCTATCAGCACAAGCAGCGAAAACGCGGTATTGAAGATACCGCCCGCCTCGGCATTGTTTCCCTCCCCCATCTTAATTCCCGCGCGCGGTGCGCCGCCGAGACCGATGAGATTTGCGAATGCCTGGATTATAAGCGTTATCGGCAGTACTATGCCGAGCGCGGCAAGGGCATCCATACCGGAATACTCTATCTGTGCGACGTACATGCGATCGACGATATTATATAGAAATGTGATAAGCTGTGCTATTACCGCAGGTATCGAAAGCCGCACGATAAGCGGAAGTATCCGTCCGTTCCCGAGCTCCTCCGTGATATTCTTCTTTTCCTTTGTTCTGCTCATGCCGCCTCTGTATGTAAATCAAAAAATTTTCGACAACAAATTATAGCACAATTCTCTGCCCGATTCAACATTTATATCCTCAGGCACTCGAACAGCTCGGCATTGCACACACAAAAAATACAATTTTATGCCGCTGCATCACATTAGCTATTGAAATGACTGCCGATACGTGTTATAATGCAGCTATAAGATGATAATATTCAACCCAGTCGCCGCGCGGCGGCTTTTAAGCAGAGTATCGGTTAGCATACGCTAATCGCATTGAATGAACAAAAAACGTCAACCGATGCCGCCCGAATATAACCTGTCAGGCGGCGAGGGTATAGACGAATAACATGTTCCGTCGGCGAAAAACATCGCTCATCATCGGCAAGCAATATCGTTCGGGTCGATGCAATATCCGATGGATGTGCTGCACAACCGGATGATCGATAATTAAATCAAACATATATAAAAGGAGGCAGGCAATGTCAAAGAAAGCGACAGCAAATTCTATACCGACGCAGACTACGCCGACGCAAGCCGCACACTGTGCGAGGGGAGAATTGCGTGAGCCGTCGCGGTGCATATAAAAGGTATGTCATAGCAACATCGAGTTTCACTTAAATTTATCAAAATACAAATCGCAGAAATTAAGAATTGATCGTATGAACCATAAATAAGGAGGAATCGAATGCAAGCATTTTACGGTATTCTGATACCGTTTCTCGGCACATCGCTCGGAGCGGCGTGCGTATTCTTTATGAAAAAAAATCTCAGCGACACGGTACAGCGCTCGCTGACCGGATTTGCCGCCGGGGTCATGGTCGCCGCCTCGGTATGGAGTCTGCTGATACCGGCGATCGAACAGTCGGAGGAGATGGGCGGACCGGCGTTTCTCCCCGCCTTTATCGGCTTCTGGATAGGAATCCTCTTCCTGCTGACTCTCGATCATATAATCCCGCATCTGCACGCCAAGAGCAACAAGGCTGAGGGTCCGAAAAGCAAGCTGAGCCGCACCACCATGATGGTGCTCGCGGTAACGCTGCACAACATTCCCGAGGGTATGGCGGTCGGCGTAATGTACGCAGGTTATCTCTCCGGCAGCACGCAGATAACGGCGGCAGGCGCACTGGTGCTGTCAGTCGGTATAGCTATTCAGAACTTTCCGGAGGGAGCGATCATCTCAACGCCGCTGCGCGCTGAGGGAGTCGGAAAAGGACGAGCTTTTCTAAGCGGTGTTCTCTCGGGCGTGGTCGAGCCTATCGGCGCTGTGATAACGCTGTTTGCGGCAAGACTTATCGTTCCCACGCTGCCGTATCTGCTCAGCTTTGCTGCGGGAGCAATGCTCTATGTAGTCGTAGAGGAGCTGATACCCGAAATGTCGCAGGGCGAGCACTCGAATATCGGTACAGTGTTCTTTGCTGTCGGCTTCAGCATTATGATGGTGCTTGATGTTGCACTCGGGTGAATAATCATATTCGGCGAAGGCAAAACGTAGCCTACAGCATCAGCCATACCCGCAAAACAGCCGCCTGAGTTTTTCCGTCAGGTATTTCGCCTCGCATTATCATATCCTTTACCTCCGCGAGCGGGACCATCTCGACCGAAAGAAATTCGTCCTCGTCGGTGCTGCGCTCACCGTAGGAAAGATCACGGGCAAGAAAGATATGTATCACCTCATCGGAATAGGCGCAGGTTTGATAGAATTCTCCGAGATTCTCCATCCGTCCCGCCGTGATACCGGTCTCCTCCCTGAGCTCGCGCTGTGCGGCGAGGAGCGGATCCTCCTGCTTTGAATCGAGCTTCCCCGCCGGGATCTCATATACCGTCTCTCCGACCGGGTAGCGGTACTGACGCTCCATGGCTATTCTGCCCTGCTCGTCGAGCGCGACAATGCAGACCGCACCGACGTGGCGGATGTACTCGCGCGATGCACCGCCGCCGTTCGGCAGACTTACCTCATCATGATAAACATGCAGAAACGAGCCCGAGTACGCCTCGCGCGATGAAACGGTCTCCTCTCGGAGCGAGCTCTCGGTAAACAGCTTATCCGTCTTTTTCATTTTTCATATTCCGTCCGAAAGCCGAACCATGCGTATCGGTTTTGCGGCTGTGAAAGCCGCTGAAAAATCCGAAACCACGCCGACCTGTCGAAACCGTCCTTTCATATAAATCATTACGGATCGTCATAAAAGCGATCGAAATTCAGAGTCTGTAAAATACCGGTATGCGCTGCACATCGACGGTTATACTGCCGTCATTTCCGCAGCAACAGCAGCGCCATGCAATGCTGTTTTCAATGCTTTTTGCACGCCTCCGCTGCGGCAACGGCAAGTGCGTCACAGCGCTCGTTATAGGCATGTCCAGCATGACCCTTGACCCATACCGTCTCCACCTCATGCCGCTCCATCAGCCCGAGCAGGCGCTCCCACAGATCGGGGTTCAGTGCAGGCTTGCCGTCCGACTTCTTCCATCCGCGTGCACGCCAGCCGACCGCCCAGCCCTTCTGCAGCGCGTCTATCAGATATTTTGAATCCGAATATAGCGTAACATGGCAGCGTTCCTTAAGCGCCGCAAGGCCGGCAATAGCGCCGCTCAGCTCCATACGGTTATTCGTCGTGCGCTCCTCACCGCCAGACAGCTCGCGTTCGACACTGCCGTAGACGATTATCGCACCCCATCCGCCGGGACCGGGATTGCCCTTGCAGGCACCGTCTGTGTATATCTGTACATTCTTCATTTTTTATGTATGCCTTTACAAATATTCATATTTATGCTATAATCTACATTACTTGTGAGCCGCGCCCGAAATGTGCTTATACGCCGTGCAGACGCTGAAATTATGCGCCGCTGCTGCTACGGGCAGCTCCTAACGCACCGGCAGCAACCAAAAACTGCTTCCGGTTGATACGAAAGGAAAAACACCATGAACAACAGCCGTCCGACCTGCGGAAAGATAGATATCCGAGGTCTGAGCTTTGACAATGTAAATTTTGACGAGGCGCTTGCACTCTGCCTCGATTATGTACACCATCCGAAGGAGGATGGCAGCTCCGCCGTGCTTCACACCCCCAACTCCGAGATACTCCAGCTCTGCATAGAGCATAACGAATACTATGAGATAATGGGCAGTGCAGATGTGATAATCCCCGACGGTATCGGCATAATTCTCGCCTCCAAGGTGCTCGGAACTCCTCTGAGAAAGGGGAAGGTTGCCGGCGTTGAGATAGCAGAGGCTCTGCTGCGCGAAGCTGCCCGAGAGGGACTGCGCGTATTCTTCTACGGCGGAAGACCCGCCTCCGACGGCAATCCGTCGGTCGCCGAGACCGCCGCAGCGCGAATGAAAGAAAAATATCCGGAGCTGTGCATATGCGGCACGCTCGACGGTTACATTAAAGACGAAGCCGCCGTCATATCCCGAATACATGGCAGCGGCGCCGATATTCTTTTTGTCTGCCTCGGAGTACCGAAGCAGGAGGAATTCATGTTCCGCAACAAATCGCAGCTCGGCACAAAGCTCTGCTGCGGCTTCGGCGGTTCGCTCGACATCTTTGCCGGCACCGCTAAGCGCGCGCCGAAAATATTTATTAAGCTCGGGCTTGAGTGGCTGTATAGGCTCATAAGCGAGCCGAGCCGATTCTTCCGAATGCTGTCACTGCCGAAATTCCTTTTCGGTACGATAATCTACCGCATATCGGGAAAGAATAAAAAGAACAAATGATACGCGTCACGCGGCTCGCACCGTTCGGAGCGCGCGTGGGCGATAAAAAGGTCGACGCGGACAATAGAGCGGTCGATATAAATGCCAAAGCCGATGCTGCGTGCATCCGCCGTGCGGTGCAGAGCAGCTCAGGGCTGCCGCGAGCGATTATGCGTCAATCCGACAATCCGTCCGCCTTTGCCTTGTTCCAATTAACGGTTACGGTTTTCGAGCCCTTTGTAAATCCCGAGCCGAGTGTGATATACCCGCGCTCCGCCATGCGGTCAAGAGCGACCGATATGACCGAGCGATCATGATGATAATAGGTGCAGACCGAATCTACCGTTCCGGAATATGTAGCGCGAAAATGCGTCTTTCCGGTATTATTCTTTTCGTAGAAGCGGATGTTCTTCAGAATGTCGCGATAGAATGTGATAAAGCTGTCGCCGTCTCTGCTTATCCGCTGCAGTTCCTCGTCGATTCGAGTCTCTGCGCCCGCGGCCGATGCTTTCTTACCGGCAGAGTCACCGCTCGAGGCTTTTCTGCCGTCCGATGCTCTCCGGGCTTTCTTTTCCGCATTGTCTGACGCACCGTTCGCTGCAGTATTTCCGATAGTGCCTGCATCAGCCGCTTTCGCGTCTATCCTGCCGCTGCGTGAATTCTCCGAAACGCGATTTTCGGGCGATGTATTTACCGCGCCCGTCCGACGGTCGGACTTCGTCCTGCCGCCTCGGGAAATACCGGCACCGACGCTCTTTTCGGATGAACCGTTCTTTGCGGGGACATCATTATTCGGTGACTTGCTCTGCCTCGCGGATACACCGTTTCCGACAGTTTCGTTCTTCGCGGAGCCGTTTTTATCAGTCTTTCCGTTTTTCGCGGGATCGGTCTTTACAGCCGCTGCGCTCCTTGCGGAGCTCTTCTTTCCGGCTGTTCCGCCCTTTTCGGACGCACAGCTCTTGCTTGAGCTGCTCTTGTCGGCGACACTGCTTCCCGCAGACTCGCTGCTCTTCGCTGCGCCGCCGCGCTTTGCGCTCGCATCAGATGCATCGTTTTTCGCGGAGCTGCTCTTTCTGCCGCTATCGCCAGATGCTGCCGCTCTTTCGCCGATAGGCTTCTTTTCTATCCGACGGGGCTCGTTTGCCGAAGCTGCACCCGCATCCTTTTTCGGCGCGGTATTCGACTGCATCTCCGATTGTGCGGTAAGCGGTGCATTCTCAGCTCTTGCCGTTCTGCGCTCTGCATCCATTTTCTCCGCCTGCGCTCTCGAATAGCGCGGCTTTTCCGCAGGCCATTCAAAGGCGACACTTGCGGTATTGGCAAGCTGTGTGCTCAGGCAATCACGAACGCCGTATACTACCACCTTTTTCTCACAGCGGTTTACAAGAAAGCTCGCGACCGAGCTGAAATGACCGTCGCCGGAGAAAATGATAAATACATCGGTATCGTCCCCGTAGGTCATTACCCGCTGATAGATATGATCGAGCATGATAAAATCGGTGTGATCCTTCTTATGAAAGGCAGAAGCATTCTGCGTCTCTATAATGCTGCTCGACACCTCGCGGATCCGCGGTATGTCAGAACGCAGCGACTGATTTGAAAAATCACCGAAAAATAGAATATCCTTGACGTTATAATCCTTCGATATCTCGGCGCGCCATGCGCGTATGTCCGGGCGCTCACCGTACATTCTCTGCATCGAAATGAACCAATGCTCATAGTCGACGAATGCGAGCGCGGCGGGCTTTCCCGTTGATTTTGCTGTTTTTCCGAATATACTGAGTATCTTTTTCCACCCTCCTTTACTTAGTAATATGCGCGATAATTCGGGTACCGCGCGGCATTGCATCCGCTCGGCTGTGCCGAGATACGATACAACATATATATTATACAACAAACTCCGTGCGAAAATCAATCACTTTTACCGATTATTATAAAACTTATTTTTCTCTCCGAAAGGAATGAACGCCATGACAAGCGAAGCAAACAAAAAAAACATGCTCATAATCGACGGCAACAGCATACTCAACCGCGCCTTTTTCGGCATGCCCGCGCTGACAAATTCGCGCGGTGCGGACACCGGCGCGCTGTACGGCATGATGACCATAATACTGCCGAAGCTCGAGCAGCTGTCCCCGTTGTATGCCGCCGTGGCGTATGATCTGAAGGCTCCGACCTTTCGTCACAAGCTGTTTGACGAATACAAGGCGGACAGAAAGCCGATGCCTCCGGAGCTGTTTGCACAGCTGCCGGTCTCGAAAACGCTGATGAGCGAGCTCGGTCTGTATGTATGCGAGCTTGAGGGCTACGAGGCTGACGATCTGCTCGGAACCATGGCGAGCATGGGCGAGTCGGCAGGCGTGCATGTATATCTGCTGACGGGAGACCGCGATGCACTCCAGCTCATCTCTGAGAATGTCACCGTACTGCTCGCAACGACAGGGCAGACGCAGGAGATGACCCCGGAGGCGTTCTTCGAAAAATACAAGACTGCCCCGCCCCACCTTGTCGATCTCAAAGCACTGATGGGCGACAGCTCGGACAACATTCCCGGCGTTCCCGGAATAGGCGAGAAAACAGCAATAAAGCTGATTTCCGAATTCGGCAGCCTCGACGGTGTATACGAAGCGATAGATTCGGAGCAAAAGCTGCCGGTAGGTCCCGCTGCGCTCACAAAACTGCGCGAAGGGCGGGAAAAGGCGTATTTGTCCTACCGGCTCGCAGAAATCTGCCGCACTGCGCCCATGGTCGAGACACTCGATTCACTCAAATATAAGGGTTACCGCGAAGGTTTGCTTCCTCTGATGCGTGAGCTTGAGTTCGACCGTCTCATTTCGCGTCTCGGAATAACGGAGAACGCCCCGGGAAACGTCGTTCCGGAGTACACATCCGCCACCGCGGATGACATTGCGCCGCTCGCATCGGAGGCGAGCGGCAAAACCGTTTCGCTTTGGCAGGCGGAGGATGGCTGCTATATCCGCTGCGGAGACAGACGATTGCATATATCTCCCTGCTCCGTCGACACGCTCGCGCCGCTGCTCGGCAGTGCAGCTGTAATATCGGTCCACGATTCTAAGGAGCTTGACAAGGAGGCTATCCGCTGCGGCATCGAAATAAATGCAGAGCTGTTTGACATCTCGCTTGCCGCATATGTCCTCTCGCCCGGCGACAGCGCGCCCTCGCTCACTCACATAGCCTCAGCATTTGGCAATTTCACAATTCCCGAGTCAGACGGTACACCTCTGCCGGAATACTGTGCGGAGGCGCTGTACGAGCTTGTACCGGCGCTTCAAAAGCAGCTCGCCGACTCCGATCAAGAGCAGATATACTATAAGATAGAACTGCCGCTCGCACGTGTGCTCGCACAGATGGAGCGCAGCGGTTTCAAGGTCGATATCCCGGGCCTGCGTGAGTACGGAGACGAGCTGCTCGAGGCGCAGAAAAATGCAGAGAGCGAAATATACACTCTGGCGGGCGGGGAATTTAATATTGCATCACCAAAGCAGCTCGGCACGGTACTGTTTGAGAAGCTCGGACTTCCCGCACTGAAAAAGACCAAGAGCGGATATTCCACCTCCGCCGACGTACTCGAAAAGCTGCGCCCGTACAGCCCGATAATAGATCTTATATTCGATTACCGCAGAGCCGCAAAGCTGCACTCCACCTATGCCGTCGGGCTTGTAAATGCAGCAGACACGGACGGTATCATCCACTCGAGCTTCAAGCAGAACGTAACCGCTACCGGACGGCTCTCCTCGGCAGAGCCGAATCTGCAAAACATTCCGATAAGAACCGAGCTCGGCAGACGCTTCCGCCGCTACTTCATCCCACGCCGGGAGAACAGCGTACTGATAGACGCAGACTATTCGCAGATAGAGCTGCGCATACTCGCGCATATGTCGGGTGATACGGCAATGACAGAGGCATTTCTGTCGGGTGAAGATATTCACACCGTTACGGCATCGCAGGTGTTCGGCGTTCCGCTCAATGCGGTCACACCGGAGCTGAGAAAACGCGCAAAGGCGGTCAACTTCGGCATAGTATACGGCATAGGCGACTTTTCGCTCGCGGCGGATATAGGAGTTACCAAGCGCGAGGCAAAGGCTTATATCGAAAGCTATCTCGAAAAATACAGCGGCATCCGCGAATTCATGAGCGGAGCAAAGGAGCAAGCACGCCGCGAGGGCTATGTCATGACCCTCTACGGCAGACGCAGATATATTCCCGAAATATCGAGTCCGCGTGCACCTCTCCGTGCGTTCGGCGAGCGCGTGGCGATGAACAGCCCGATCCAGGGCACGGCAGCCGACATTATAAAGATCGCCATGATAAACACCTCCCGCGCACTGCGTAAGGCAGGACTTGACGCGCGTCTCATCCTTCAGGTGCATGACGAGCTTATAGTCGAATGCGCAGAGCACGATAAGGAGCAGGCGGCAAAAATACTGCGTGACTGCATGGAAAATGCCGCAAAGCTCACCGTTCCGCTCACAGTAGACCTGCACTGGGGAAGAAGCTGGGAGGAGTGCAAATAATTCGGTGTCCGAGCAAATAAACGCCGCCCGAACAAGCAGTGTAATATAAGTAATACCTATACCGAGGGTGCTGTCCGAAAAGCATTTCAGACAGCGCTCTTTTTTTGACTAAAATCTTTTTTGTTGAGCTGTATACCGAATATTAGCTTATAAAATGCTATCGGTCCGCGCTTTCTCTCTTCTATATACTATGGTAAAGAAAAAGATGTAAGAGTGATTCGGTCTGCGCTTTTCAGCCGACCCGCAAAGGGGAGAGATAAAATCGTTTGGAGTGTTCGAT
>ERZ824600.356-NODE-356-length-67992-cov-9.414384_pt1 | contig 67992 bp, 58 predicted proteins | sample MGYA00519933_ERZ824600 | MGnify/ENA primary metagenome ERZ824600 (study PRJEB31778, sample SAMEA3449178) | human gut metagenome | biome: human gut; feature: human-associated habitat; material: faeces | place: United Kingdom | collected 2010/2012 ...
GTGATGTAGCCGAAGCCTTCGCATTTCATCACGACGAATGCAGCAAACAGCGATTGCTTGGAATAACCTTTTCTGCCCGTGGCCGCTACAGTGGCGTCTAGGGCGCTCAGATCCAGCTGGAGGAACAATTCGTCGTAAAACCTTGCCTTTGGTTGCGACGTGAACAGACGGATATCCTCCAGTATTTCTTGTCGATAGATAACGACCAGCTCCTTTTCGGTGTGGTTTCTTACAACTTAATTATACCAATTCGAGCTGGTCGTTTCTATATCTTTATAGTGATTCGCGGGTTTATTATGGCCCGCCATCCCGCTCGCTCCCTAGGTTTGTGCGGTTTTGCTCATGGCTGTATAATTAAGAAAAATGAGGTGATAAATTGTCTGCTGCAAAGAAAATCAAAATGCTTTTAGTTGAGCGTGAAATGACACTTACAGATTTGTCTAAACTGTTAAATAAAAGCCTATCAACAATGAGTGGAAAAATGGCTCGTGATAACTTTTCGGAAAAAGACTTGAAACAAATAGCCGATATATTAAATTATGATTACGAAGCAGTATTTACAGATAAAGAAACCGGGAAACAGATATAAACAGAATAAAACATCAAAAACGACCGTTCTAATCCGTTCACGGTCGTTTTTTCATTTATTCAGATTTCACCTCTCGAAAAAAAGGCACACTTCTCGCCCCCTTGATTTTGTTGGGCACGTTGGCGAGATTTTTTAGACAGCTTACCGGTGCTGCAGTCGACCTATGCGCAGATCAAAACCGGCGCACGGAATATTTTTATCAGTGATCTGCTTGCACTGCGGATCATCCTGCATACTTCTTTTGAGGAGATGTTTAAAGGACTTGAGCCGCTCAACCGGTATGAGCAGGAGCAGAAAGAACGCTGATTTACAGATAAAATGTACCCGGCGGCGCAGCCAAATGGCTGCGCCGCCGGGTTTTAGTTTATTCGGTTCGCAGGGCGACCACCGGATCCTTTTTGGCGGCGCTGCGGGAGGGGATGATGCCGGCGATGAGGGTCAGCGCGATGCTGATGAGAATCAGCACCACCGCAGCCGGCAGCGGCAGAAAGGCGCGGATCGTAGAGATGCCGGTGAGCGCCTGAATGATCGCGTTAATCGGCAGACAGAGCAGACAGGTCACCAGCACGCCGAGCAGTCCGGAGGAAAAGCCGATGATCATGGTTTCGGCGTTAAACAGGCTCGACACATCCCGCTTGGACGCACCGATGGCCCGCAGGATGCCGATCTCCTTGGTGCGTTCCTGCACCGAAATGAGGGTGATCACCCCGATCATGATCGAGGACACTACCAGCGAAATCGCGACAAACGCGATCAGCACATAGGTGATGGCGTTGATGATCGACGTCACCGAAGACATCATAAGGCCGACATAGTCGGTGTAATGGATCTGCGAGAGCTCCTCGACGGACGCGTTGTAGTCGGCAATCGCGTCCTCGATCACATCCTTATTCTCAAAGCTCGAGGCGTACAGGTTGACCGAGGCGGGAGCGTCGAGATCCAGGCAGCCGAGCTCCACCAGGTTATCCGCATAGGACGATTCGGAGAACTCCAGCACCTCGTCATAGTAGGCCGCACACTGTTCAGCCGTATAGCCGGCCGCAGCAAGGTCCAGCGCACCAGCGAGCTGCGCCGGGGTCATCGGGGCCAGCTGTTCGGCTACCGCGGCGGCATACTGCGCCTTGACCTGCTCCTCAAGCACCTGCCGGAAGATTTTTTCCAGATCCTCGTCGCTCATGGACGCGGTGTATTCCCGGATTTCCGCTTCGTTCATGCTCATCTGCTGCGCGAGTGCCTGCACCAGCATATTCTCCATGTCCGCGCGGGTCATGGAACCCATCATCTGGGATACGGTACTCTCGAGGTATTCCGCCGGGGGGATGCTCATGATTTTGACATATGCCTCGGCTTTGCCCTTCTCATCGAGGCCGGCGATGTAGCTGCGGAATTCGGCCTCCTTCTCCGCGTCGGTCAGGCTGCCGGTGTTCTCCTGGAAGGGCAGGCCGGTGAAAATATCGGTGGCCGGATTGTCCAGCTGTGCCTGTACGGCCGGCGATCCCTTCGCGTGCTCGATGACGTACTCGGTCAGCTTTTTGGTGTAGCCGATCGAACCGGTGAGCATTGACGAGGTGGCGTCCTCGCTCGGGCGGATGATCCCCGAAACCTTCAGCCGCAGCCCATTGTCATACAGGTAGCGCAGCCCCGCCTCGCTGTCCCGCAGGTCGGTGTACAGCCCGGTTTTCTCGTCGTAGATGTAGCAGTCCGCGTTGAGGATGGTGCGGAATTCCATGTCGCAGATTTCCTCATACGACCATTCCTGCCGACCGGCGTCGATCTCCGTCTTATCCAGCACCGCTTCAAAGATCTGGTTGATCTCCTCCTCGGGCTTCAGACCAAGTGCATACAGTGTGAGGTCATCAAGCTCGTTGTTTTCGTTGAGGATCAGCACGATTTCGTCCGCCTGCGTCGGCCACGAGCCATACACCACATCATATTGGCTCTCCAGCACGGGGTTAATCAGTTTTCCGTTGTTTCCCGACAGCAGCTCGGTCCACAGGCGTGTTGAGCTGCCGCCGCCCATCATCGACATCATCGGCGAATCGGACGACATGCCCATCGTTTCACTCATATTCATCATGGCCGCCATATCCACGCCGAAATACTTATACAGCGCTTCGTACAGCAGCTCCTGTGTATCCGAACGCAGGATAGTGCCGTCCACGTTCTCGGTGTACACCAGCAGATCCAGGTCATAGGTGTACTGGATCCCGCTGAGCGCGTCATGCAGCGCGCTGTCCTCATCGGCGTATTCGCGGTCGATGAACGCCTTGAAGGATTTCAGGTCGTTTTCGGTGGTTTCCATGTTGTTGAGCGCGTTAACCATGTCGTACATGACCGACTGCGCATACACCGCGTCCTTATCGTGCTCGTTCTCCGAACTGGAGGCGGCGCCCATGAAGGTCATCATCAGTGTACCGATATCCACCTCGGTCGCCTGGATGCTCAACGGGTACGAGGACAGCGTATCCTCCTGCAGGATATTGATGTAGCTGGTCATCCCCTGCGACACCGAGAAAATCAGCGCGATGCCGATGATGCCGATGCTGCCCGCAAAGGAGGTAAGGATGGTGCGCCCCTTCTTGGTGAACAGGTTTTTCAGCGACAGCCCGAACGCCGTCGCCAGTGACATGGACGGCTTTTTTTCTTTCTTTTCCTGCCCGGCGCGCTTCTCTTCGTCCTTCTTCTGTCCGGCCTCCGCTTCCTCCGCGGTCAGGGGGCGGGAGTCGCCGATGACCGCACCGTCGAGCATTCGGATGATGCGGGTCGAATATTTCTCCGCGAGCTCCGGGTTATGGGTCACCATGATAATCAGGCGTTCCTTTGCGATCTCCTTGAGGATTTCCATGACCTGAACGCTGGTTTCGGTGTCCAGCGCGCCAGTGGGTTCGTCAGCAAGGATAATGTCCGGGTTATTGACCAGCGCCCGCGCAATCGCCACGCGCTGCATCTGCCCGCCGGACATTTCGCTGGGCTTTTTGCGCAGCTGGTCGCCCAGCCCCACTTCCTCGAGCGCCTTTTTTGCCCGGGCTTTGCGCTCGGTCTTCGATACCCCCGACAGGGTCAGCGCCAGCTCTACGTTCTGCAGTACGGTTTGGTGGGGAATCAGGTTGTAGCTCTGGAACACAAAGCCGATCGAATGGTTCCGGTAGGCGTCCCAGTCCCGGTCCTTAAAATCCCGGGTGGATTTTCCGTCAATCACCAGGTCGCCCTGCGTATACTGATCCAGGCCGCCGATGATATTCAGCATGGTTGTTTTCCCGCAGCCCGACGGGCCGAGGATGGAGACGAATTCGTTCTCCCGAAACTGAAGGTCGATCCCCTTGAGCGCGTGGACGACACCGCTGCCGGCGGCATAGTCCTTCTGGATATTGATCAGCTGTAACATAGGCAAAATTCCTTTCCCGCTGTCTCGTATCCACCGCATAAAAAAGCCGCCGGGTATGTGCGGCCGGATACCCTATAATCTTCTATTATGTGGGCATTCCGCCGAAAAAGCAATAAACGGTTTGTGAATTTTTTCGGCGGGGCACTTTCGGCAGAAAATGGCAGGCGGCAGAGAAAAATGTGCATAGTCGGCATAATGGGGGACAGGAGTTCCGTCCGAGAGTTCCGCCGGCACGCCTACAGTGGAAAAACAGGTGCGGCGCCGGGGGTGTCTTTTGTTCGTCCCGGCAGACTTTTTTCGTTCGTCTGCAGGGACCTCTTGCTTTCTTCCGCAAAGCCGTGTAGGATGAAAGAAGAATGCTGCCCGGCGGCGTCTATCCCGGTGACACGGGTGCCGGCGGAAAAAACAATAAAGGAGAATGGGCATGGATATCTTGGAACAATGCCAGATCTGGAACGAGAACGACGAATACGCGAAGATCATTGAAGCGATCGAAGCGCTGCCCGATGAGGAGAGGACGCCGGAGACCGACAGTGAACTGGCCCGCGCCTACAATAATCTGGCCGGGCTGGAGGACCGGGAGCTTTACGAAAAGGCTCTGGAGCTGTTGCTGCCCCATGAAGACTATTTTCAGGGGGACCACTGCTGGAATTTCCGCACGGCCTATGCCTATTACTATCTGGATCAGGAGGGGCCGGCGCTGCGGTATTTCGAGCGGGCGCTTGAGGCCCGCCCCGGCGACAAAGATACCGAGGAGTTTATCGACGACTGCCGTCGTCGGCTGGCGCTGCCCCATTTTGAAAAAACCTTCCGGGAGCGCACGGCGCAGGCCTGGGCGGCCTTTGCGAAGGAGGAAGAACAGCTGCGCCGCCTGATGGACAGCGAGGATCGTGAGGCGGTGAGCGATGAGCTGATCGGAACGTGCAGCCGATTGCTGCGGCCAGCGCTCGCGGATGCCGCCTTCGAGCTGGGATTCAACGGGGAAAAATACGAGCTGATCCTCACCCCGGAGGGAAACCATGCGCGGCTGTTCGCGATGGTCTATTTCCAGCGCCATGCGCCGGCGGAGATTCTGGAGCGGTGGAACATTCTGGTAGGCCGCCAGCCCTCCCGCGGCTTCGGCCTGCGTGCCTTCGGGCAGGAGATAACCGCCGGGGATGTGCAGGTCTGGCTGGAGAAACAGGAGGACCGCACGGTTTCTCTGGTGTTGTACTGCGAAAAGCTGCTGCCTCTGCTGGCGGAGGATGCCGGCAAAGTGTGGTGGATGCTGTCCACCCTGACTGACCAGGTGCTTGGCGAAATTCCGGCGATGGCGCTCATCGGGGAATTTGAGGCCACGGACAAGCCGCAGGCCGGGCCTTCGGTTTTACTTGAAGCGCTGCCGCAGGCGCTCGAAGAACTGGGGCTGCCGCTTTCTCTCGATGCGCAGGCGTATCTGAACAGCAGCTACACTGCCTATGAGCTGGAGCCGGAAAGGAATCCCGATGCCGCCTGGCGGATGGATGTGTTCGCCGGTGTTACTCGTTGCCCGGCACTCGTCAGCGAGTACCTTGCAGGTGAAGGCGGCGTGATGGATGACTTTCATCGGGACGGTGCGGTGCCGGGCTTTTTCTGCTACCCGCTGGACGGCTTTGACGGCGAGGAGCGCGGAAAAAAGGTACTGGATTTTCGCGATGCGCTGGAGGCCGCCATACAGGAGGCGGCAGGCGTGGATGCGGTCACCTTCCTGGGCGGAGCCTCGGGGCTGTATTGCGGGTATCTGGATTTTATCGCGTGGGATCTGCCGGCTGTGCTGAAGGCGGCGGCTGCCGTCTTCGCGGACAGCCCGGCGGAATGGTCCGCTTTTCACACCTTCCGCCGCGACGTGAGCACTGTGCGGCTGACTGGCGGGGAGGATGACGAAGCGGATGACAGCGCGGACGAAGTATCGGAAGAGGCACCGGAGGAAGCCGGCCGGAGCGGTTCGTTTGTGGGGTTCGTACTGCTGAAGGAAAACCACTGGGACAGGGAAAAACTGCTGCGCGACCTTCGTGAAGAATGGGGGCTGGAGGCGGAAGGCGCCGAGGGCGACGGGGACAGCCTGCTGTTTTCGGTGGGCGATATGATGGTCGCTGTCAGCCGCATGCCTGCGCCCGTGCCGGGGCATGAGGCGGAGGACAACGCCGCAAACAATTATATGTGGCCGGAAGCCGTGGAGGCCGCCCGTACCCACAAAGCGCATATTCTGGTGGCGGTGCTGGGCAGTGAGACCGATCTGCTGGGGCGGGGAAGGCTGTTTGTCAAAATCATGGCCTGCTGCGCGGAGCAGGCGGATGCCGCAGGAGTATACACCAGCGGCACCGTGTTTGAACCCCGGCTCTACCGGGGATTTGCCGAGGTGATGAAGGACGGCGCGCTGCCGATCGACAACTGGATCTGGTTCGGCCTGTACCGCGGCGAGACCGGCGTGTGCGGTTATACCTACGGCATGAACGTGTTCGGCCGGGATGAGATGGAGGTGCTGGACGCCGACGCGCAGCCGGCCGAGGTACGCAGTTTCCTCGCGAGTCTGGCGGCGTATGTGCTGGAGTACGAGGTGACTCTGCAGGACGGGGAGACGATCGGGTTTTCGGCCGATGACAAGCACCCGATTAGCCGCAGTGCGGGGGTGTCACTGCCGGGAACTACCCTGAAAATCGGCTATGCGGCGCAGCAGGAGTAACGCATACACGAAAGAAAGCAGGAGGAGCGGCATGCGGTATTTTACGCCCGGGCTTTACCAGGAGATGCAGCAAAGCCCTCACACGCCGGAGTTTCAGCGCCGGTGGGAATCGGCCTGTCGCCGGGAAGAGAATGAAAGAGAGGAGGCAAGGCCGTTCCTCTCGGAAAATATGGCATATTATGTGAATATGAACTGGCACGACACTCTAATTGACGGAATACAGTCTGCCGGAGATACGGTGAAGTTGCGGATTGTGGAGGAGGGGGCCGATGTGTATCTGGTCTTTCGTGGGGTCCGGGCACTGACCAACCGGGTCGAAAGCCAGAAAAGCCGGTGGCTGTACGATGAATTCCGTCGCCTCGAGGACGGGAGTTTCGAGTGGGGAATACTGATGAACAACGGCGAAATCCTCGTTCGGTTTGAGCGGTTGGAGACACAGGTAAAGCGTCGGCCGTATCTTACCGGGCTGCTGGAAGAAATCACACTGGAAAATGCCTGCCGGAATCTGGAGAACACGGCTAAAGAATACGGTATAGAGGAAGACGCGTACGCACGGATACGCAGGCAACTGATCGAAACCTATGATCGGGCGGATATTTTGAAGGGGCGGATCACGCAGGCGGTCCGGCAGATCGCGGGCTACGATCAGGGGGAAAGCCTCACGGAAACCGAAAAAAACATTGCCGCGCTGGACCAGGCGGTCATGCTGCTCAATCAAAAGGCGAATCTGGACAGGGGGTGGCGGCCGTACGGTCCGCTTGACCTTCCGGAGGAAGATATCCTTCGGCGGCTTGCCGCGCTCGCCGGGAAGGCCGGGTTGCCCCGGTTAGGGGATCTGGTACGGCATCTGCGGGTGCGCGGGATTGAAGAGACGGATGCTGCGGGGAGCGTTGGACGGTTCCTGCACAGCTGCGGAATGACATCGGAAGAGGCGGAGCGGGAGGCGGATGCCTGGCTGAGAGAATATGTCATGGCCCATCTGGATACACTCAGACGGGAGGATGACGCGCGGTGAAGCCGCTGCGAAAAAAGGACCGGCCCCCATTTTTGGGACCGGTCCTTTTAAAGGCTTTTATAGTGCTAATTCTCAGTTAACCGGTATTTTTTCGTTTCCGTGCGAAACAGTAATTTTCCGCAGTGCTGGCACACCTGAGAGGAGCCGTCAACGATGAATTCCGTATTACCGCAGGCATTTGAACAGACAGCATAGGTAATGCAGATTTCCTCGGGAAATTCTATGTTTTTATCCGTTGTGTCAATATAGTCTGCCAGTGGATAACTAGTAAACTCCACCCCGCAAAACCTCCTTTCCCCCAAATCGATTTGCTCATCTGCAGGCCGGCGGCGTAATAGGTATAGGATACGCCGAAATCGCCCTGCTGTAAAGAGGCGAGCTCGCGGCCGTTCTGCCAAGCGAACACCATGCCGTCGCGGTAGTTCAGCGGGTTGCCGATCGCATCGTAGGCGATGACTTGCCCGTTGTACGCCGTCAAAAGGTCTTTCTATCCGCTATCGCCGTAGGTGTACGATTTGATGACGGCGCCATTTTCCTTCACCGACAGGATATTCCCGCGGTTGTCATAGGTGTATTCGTACACATCGCCGCCGCGCGTGGCCTGCGTCAGCTGACTAAGCGCGTCGTGTTCGTAGGACAGAGTGCCGTCCGGCGACATGACTACGGTGATATTGCTCAGCTCGTCATACGCATAGCTGTATGTCATACCGCCGACGGTCATGGTTTTGACAAGCGTTGAGGTCCGGCTGCTGCCGATGTTTTCATAGCTGTAACTGATGGCCTCCGTGCCGTTCAGCGGTACGCCGTACAACTCGGCGTTGCCCTCGAGCGTCACCGGTTTGAGGGTCTGCGTCACGTTCAGCCGCCAGCCGCTGCCGTATTTTCCCATCCCGGTGTCGGATTCACACGCGTTGTAAACGTGCGAAAGGGTAAACCCGTTGATGTTCGAGCGGTAAACCGCGACCTGTGAGGGGGTGAGCAGGTATTCCACATCCACATCCGGGTACGTGTCGGGATAGACCACCCGGCTTTTGGTGTGCTCCAAGGTGAGCCAGCGCGCATCGCCCTGTGCCGTCTCTTCCGGCGTATCCGCCGTCCCCCGCACCTTTGCAGCACCTTCCAGCCCCCAAGCCAGGGTATAATCCCTGGTCTTATAGGTAACTGTCTTTCCGGGCTTCAATTTGTTGGACTGGTTAACTTTAACCGGTCCGGCATGGGGAAACCTGCGTTGGAGGACAAAAAACAGCCGCTCCGGAGAATTTTTCCGGAGCGGCTGTGCCGTATGCAGAGGAAGCGGTCGGCCTATTCCTGCTCAGCGAGGAAGGCTTCGGCCTGATCAAGCGTTGGGATGGAGTTGGCGGCGCCCTTAACCGATACCGCCAGTGCTGAGGCCGCCGAGGCCAGGCGCAGGGCGGCCGCGGGACCGCAGCGGTCGAGCGAGGCGAAAAAATAGCCGAGGAAGGTATCGCCCGCGGCGGTGGTATCCTGCACGGGTACGCGGAAGCAGTCCGCACGGTATACCTGTGTGCCGTCGTCGTACACCGCACCACGGCTGCCGAGGGTCAGCAGGGTGCAGGACGACGGGTGGGCGGCGCGCATATGCGCGAGGATGGCGTCTGGCGCCGTCTCGCCGGTCAGCTCGGCGCCCTCAATTTCATTGAGCACAAAACAGGTCACCGTATCGAGCGGGTAACCGGTCAGCTCCGGTGCAAACGGGCTGGGGTTCCAGGCGATGCGCATGCCGCGCACCTTCGCTTGCCGCATGATATGGGGGATGGCGCTGATCTCGTTCTGGAGCACCAGCAGGTCACCCGCCCCGAAATCCGCGAGCACCTCATTGGCAAAGGCCGGTGTAATTTGCTGGTTTGCGCCGCCGTACAGCAGGATGCTGTTCTGGCCGGCGGAATCCACCTGAATCACGGCATGCCCGCTGCTGCCGTCCACTTCGCGGACATATCGGGTATCCACGCCGCTGTCCGCGAGCATTTTTCGCAGTTCACCGCCGTCCGCGCCGACGCAGCCCGCATGCCACACCTGCGCGCCTGCGCGAGCAAGCGCCAAGGACTGATTAAGCCCCTTGCCGCCGCAGAATGTCTCCAGCTTTGAGGAGGCGAGTGTCTCGCCCGGCCGTACCGCGTGGGCGACGCTGTATACCAGGTCCCGGTTGAGCGAGCCGAAATTCAGTACTCTCATCTTGTCCCGTCCTTTCGTGACGATTATATACGCAGTATAGCACATACGGCAGGGGGAAAACAACACAAAATGAGGGGGCTGACCGGCAAAGATGCCGGGCGGGAGGAAACCGGGGCGCAGGAGGCGCAAATGCAGGAAGGCTTAAGTGCGGAGTACATCGGAAAGCGAACGGCAAAAGGAAAGGCAGCGTCGGACAGACAGGGGGATTCAGCGGAAGATCCCTGCGAGCGCAGCGCCGTGACTTGGTTAGCGGCGGCGAAAGAGAAGCAGAACCAGCGCCGCCACCGTTCCACCGGCGAGTCCCGCACCCATAAGCAAAACCGCCAGCCAGCCGATCGGCAGGGTTACGCTGCCGGCTTTTTCCGGAGCGTCCGACAGGGAGGGAGCCGCGGTGGAGACGGTACTGGTATCCGGTGCCGCGGGTTCCGGCGGACGGGATGCTTCGGACGACTCCTGCGGGGGCGACTCTGTCGCGGCAGTACCGACCGTTGTGGTATCCGCAGCGGCTGTGGTCTCCTCAGGCGCTGCGCCGTCAGGGGTCAGGCGGATTCTGGCGGTGATTTTGCCGCCGCCATAGCGATAGGTGAGCAGCAGGGAATCCGCCGCCTCTTTGAGGCCGAAGCGGAATAGCGCTTCGCTGCTGCCGTCATCCAGATGGATCAACTCCTCCTGCGGAAACGGCAGGTTGTATTTTGCCTCCGCCGGCAGTGCGGTATTTCCCCGGCCGTCGGTGAGCGAAAAATGCGCTGCCCGGGGTGCAGACGATGAGGAAGGGCCGGTGTAGCGGCAGGCGATTTCCATCACCTGCCGGATCGCCGTCTCCCGGCGCACGGTTTCGCCGGAGGATTCCGCGTATTCATATATCCAAGTCTGCGGAGTCTCATCCGTCACCCGCGCTCCGGTGACGGTGAGGGTCATCAGCACGCTGCCGTCGTCGATACTGTATACCTGAATTTCGTCCGAAACAGCGTATTCGTATTCACGGGGATAATCAGTGCGCACATCCGGCACGCAGCCGGACAGCAGCAAAAGCAGAACGGCCGGCAGCGCGACGGCTAACGGACGGCGGCGTTTTTCCATAAGTCCTGCTCCTTTCGGATGGTTTTTCTTTTTCCAGTATAGGCGCCGTACTCCGCACTGGCAAGCCACAAAGCTGTAATGTGCCGTTACAATTTTGTTTTTTGGCGTCTAAAAAAGCAACAAGCAAAACGAAACGACAGCACTTGACAATTAAAAACGAAATGATATAATACAAAATGAAAGCAAATGACAGGCGGTGAGTGAAATGACAGCAAAGGCAGTTCGCGGCGCGGCGCGGCTGACGGATATGGCGGCGCTGCCGGTACTCGATGATGGTGTACGCGTCGGCTACGAGGGCAGCATTTCCAAGGCCGGCGACAACGCCGACTGGGACTGGGGGCTGTATCAGGACGAGCGGGGTGAATGGGTGCTGATGGAGGCGGACGGCCCCGGGTGCATCTTCAACTTCACCCAGCATCGCTACCCAACCAGCGAGACGCCGGTATTCCGGTTTTATTTTGATTACGCTGAGCAGCCGCAGTTTACGATAACGCCGGCGGAATTTGGGGAAAAGGCGCCGTTCCTGCGCCCGTTAGCTGACAAATACGTGGGACCGGACGACAACGGCCGCGGCCCGATCTGGGTGGTACGCAGCTTTGTGCCGATGGCGTTTGCCGCCCACTGTAAAATTACCTCTTCGGTCAAGCTGGAGGGTGCCGAAAAGGCCAAAGGCGAAGGCGGGTGGGGGCATGTGACCTACCAGCTGTACCCGGACGCGGCGGGGCTTGAGCCTTTTGATCCGACGATGGATATGGCGGCGCTGGCGCAGCGGTATGCCGAAGGGCTGCCGGCAGCGGGGCACGCCGCCGCACAGGGCGGCTTCCGCCTTCCGGCCGGCGGGGTCCGGACGGTGCTTGACGAAAACGGACGCGGCGCGGTGACCGCTGTCCGGACGGTGCTGAAAGATTTTAATCCGGCGCAGCTTGGCAGCCTGTGGATCCGGTTGTTTTACGACGGATACGAAGCGCCGTTCGTGCAGGCGCCGCTGGGCACCTTTTTCGGCTGTGAATACGGCATGACGCCGGCTGCTCTGCGCACGGCGCTGCTCACCTTCGACATCACAGGGCCGGACGCGGTGCTGGAAAACCGTTTCCCGCAGCCGTTTTTCCGCGGGGTGCGCGTCGAGCTGCAAAACCGTGGGGAACACGAGGCTGTGTTCGCCGACGTGACGGTGAACATTGACAGTGCGGCGGACTACGACCCGCAGAACACCGGGTATTTCACCGCCTCGCCGTATTACCCCAAAACCCCGAACCGGCCGGGCGAAAACAGTGTGATCGCCGACCTTGCCGGCAGCGGCCATATGGCCTACGGCGTGCTGACCGGGTACGGCATCGCCAGCGGCGGCTGCGAGGGGGACGTGCGGGTGTTCATTGACGACGGCCGCTCGCCTGTGATCGAAAGCGACGGCAGTGAGAGCTGGGCCTCCTACGGCTGGGGGTTTGTTACCCCGCCGCAGGCGAATCCTTTCAGCGCCTACAACGGCGCGCCGGAGGTCAACAGCGACTGGTCGGAGGTGCGTCTGACCTTTACCGACAGCTACCCGTTCCGCCGCCGCCTGCGCTTCGAGCTGGAGCACGGCGACCGAAACGATGGCGGCGGCTGCCACTCCGGGCAGGTGTTCGCCTACATGCGGCCGGAGGGACGTATCGGGATGGTCCCGTGCGGCGAGTACGGGCCGGGGCTGCCGGGCTACCGCACCGACGGGACGGCCGCACCGGTGCACGACCGCTTTGAAAACGGCATTCACGAGCGGTATGCCGATTTCACCTGTGTGAGCGGGATGCGTGAGACTGTGCTGGCGGTGCCGCTGCCGGCGGACAACCGCGGTGTGTACCTGCAGCGGGTGTCGATGCAGGACCGCGGCCCGATGGAGGCGCTGGTGCTCGCAGACGGGCGGGAGGCGCCTGCGCACTGGCTGTATCCCGACGGCAACCCGCATTACCGGCTGCTCGAGGATGCGTATCTGCTGCCGCAGGCGCTCACCCGCGGCAAAACGCGTCTTGAGATCAGCATCCGGCCGCTGCGGGAGAGCTGGAACGAATGCCGCTATCGTGTATATGCCCTGACGCCGGAGGGGACGGACGACTGAGAGCGTCCGCCGCTTCCGGGCGGGTTTTGATTGCAGAAAGGAATGGTTGTCCCATGAAAAACGCAAAATTGTCCGTCGCGCTCATCGGCGCCGGTCGTGCCGGCATGATCCATGCGCGCAATTTTAAGGCGGGTGTGCCGCACGCGCGTATCGTCGCGGTCGCCGACCCGGTGGAGGAAGCGGCAAAGGCGGCGTGCAGCGAGCTGGAGATCGACCGCTATGAAACCGACTACCGCCGGCTGCTCGAGGATGACGCCGTGGACGCGGTGATCATCGTCACCCCGACAAAGTATCACTGCGAGATCGCGGTGGCCGCTGCCAAAGCGGGCAAGCACATTCTGTGCGAGAAGCCGATGGCGATGACCGTCGAGGAATGCAATGAGATGGACCGCGCCGCGAAGGAAAACGGCGTCAAGCTGCAGCTCGCGTTCATGCGGAGATTCGATGCCTCCTTCATGCAGGCGAAGAAGCTGGTGGACGAGGGTGCGATCGGTGACGTGGTGATGGTGCGCTCCAATACCCGCGGGCCGAGCATCCCCAAGCCGTGGATGTACGACATCAGCAAGAGCAACGGCCCGCTCGCCGAGGTCAACAGCCACGACATCGACACCCTGCGTTGGTTCACCGGCAGCGATTTCGCGTCGCTGTACGCCATCGGCGGCAACTACCGCTGCCCCGATGCAAAGGCCGATTTTCCCGATTTTTATGATAACGTGGTGCTCACCGGCTCCTTCCGCAACGGCTGTCAGGGCATCATCGACGGCGCGCAGGGGGTGCTGTACGGCTACGATGCCCGCGCCGAGATCCTCGGCACTAAGGGCTGCATCTATCTCGGCCAGACAAAGGAAAATACCGTCACCCTCTGTTCATCGAACATGCTGCGCACCGAGGAATACATGAACAGCTGGAAGTACCTTTTCCGGGAGGCATATCTCGAGGAGGATAAGGCGTTCGCGGCTGCCGTACTCGAGGACAGCGAGCCGCTCATCACCGCCTATGACGGCAAGATGGCGGTACTGACCGTCAACGCCGGCAACCTGTCCATTCGTGAAAAACGCATTGTCCATATTGACGGCGACCGTCTCGTGTAATAAAGTAGGAGGAGAACATAACTATGCTGGCAGCAAGAATGTATGGAGCCGGGGATATCCGGCTGGAGGAGATGCCTGTCCCCGCCATCGGGGAGCAGGAGCTCCTGCTGAAGATAAAAGCGGCCGCTATCTGCGGCACCGACGTGCGTATGTTCACAAACGGCGCGGCGGGCATCGACCCGGAGCACCCCCGTGTGCTCGGCCACGAGATCGCCGGCGTGATCGAGGCGGTCGGCGCCGGAGTAACCGGGTATCATAAGGGACAGCGGGTCGCGGTGGCCCCGAATATGGGCTGCGGTATCTGCGACTGCTGCGTACGCGGCGACGGCCATCTGTGCCCGACCTACAAAGCGCTCGGCATCAACCTCGACGGCGGTTTCGCGGAATACTGCGTGATCCCCGAGGCGGCGGTGCGCGGCGGCAATGTCACGGTGCTCGACGACGAGGTGTCGTTTGAAGAGGCCGCCGTCAACGAGCCGCTGTCCTGCGTATGCAACGGCTTCGAGCGCGCCGCGATCCGGCCGGGCGATTTTGTGCTGGTGTTCGGCGCCGGTCCGATCGGCATCCTGCATCTCGCCCTCGCGCGCATGGCGGGCGCGGGTAAGGTAATGGTCAGCGATCCGATTGATGCGCGGCTGCAGGCGGTGAAAGCGCTGTATCCCGACGTCATCACGCTGCAGGGAGATGTCGCAGAGGAAATCCGCCGGATCACCGGCGGCCACGGCTGCGACGTAGTGATTACCGCCTGCCCGGTGCCGGCGGTACAGACGCAGGCGCTGGAGCTGGCCGCCCTCGAGGGCCGCGTCATCTTCTTCGGCGGCGTGCCGGCCTCCAAGCAGCCGGTGCCGCTCGATACCAACCTCATCCACTACAAGCAGCTGCTCGTCTCCGGCACCACCCGCGCGAGTCTCGCGCAGTACCGCAAGACCCTGGGCTTCATCGCCTCCGGCGTGCTGGACGTGAAGCCGCTGGTCACCGCGCGGCTGCCGCTGTCCGCGATCGCGGACGGGCTGGCGATGGCGCAGCGCGGTGAGGGCATCAAGACAGTTATCGTCATGGAGTGAGTGCGGGGGTGCCGCTCCGCCGACAAAACAGATAGATTTTGACCGAAGAGAAGGGATGCGTATGACCAAGCCGCTGCTGATTGGTATCGATATCGGTACCCAGGGCACAAAAACGGTGCTGTGCGACCGCGCCGGCCGGGTGCTCGCCGACGCGTTTGAGCCTTCACAGCTCATCCGGCCGGGGGACGGCAGCGTTTATGAGGATCCGGAGCGCCTTTTCGGTTCTGTGGTGCGCACGGTGCGCGCCGTGACCGCACAGGCGGGGGAGGCGGCGCAGCATATCGCCGCGCTCGCGATGGACGCGCAGATGGCCGGCCTGCTCGGCATCGGGGCGGATTTTGAGGCGGTGACCCCGCTGGATTCCTGGCTCGACAGCCGCTGTGCACCCTACACCGAACGCATCCGCCGGGAGGCGGAAGAAGCGTGCATCCGCTCGAGCGGCGGGCCGGTGATCAACGCCCACGCCCCCAAAATCCTCTGGTGGAAGCACGAGCAGCCCGAGGCCTATGCCCGCATCCGCAAGTTTGTGATGCCCAACGGCTACATCGCCGGGCGGCTGTGCGGGCTGAAGGCGGAGGACGCCTTCATGGACTACACTTTCCTGCATTTCAACAGCTTTTCGGATAATCCGGGCGGCGGTTTCAACGAAGAACTGCTGCGGATGTTTAGCGTGGAGCCGGATAAGCTGCCGCGCGTGGTATCCCCGACGACCGTCGTCGGGCAGGTGACCGACGAATACGCCGCCGCCTGCGGCCTGCCCCGCGGGGTGAAGGTAGCGGCCGGCTGCGGCGATACCGCGGCGTCGAGCCTCGGCGCCGGTATCACCCGGCCGGGGATCGCCTACGACGTGGCGGGCACCGCTTCGGTGTTCGCCTGCGCAACCGACCGCTTCGCACCCGATACGATGCACAAAACCATCCTCTTTGCACGCAGCGTCATCGAGGGGCTGTACATACCGCTCGCCTACATCAGCGGCGGCGGCATTTGCCTGAAATGGTTTGCCGGTCTGTGCGGCCGGGAGCTGCGGGAGCTGGACGCACTGGCGGAACAGGAGGCGCCCGGCTGCGGGGGGATCACCTTCATCCCGCATTTTTCCGGGCGCACCTGCCCGCTCGACAACGATGTGCGTGGGGCTTTCCTCGGCCTGCACGGCGCCCCCTCCGCCGGTTTGCTGTACCGCAGCATTCTGGAGGCGGTTGCCTACGAATACCGCAGCTATCTCGATATCCTGCGGCAAAACGGCTGCATCGATGCGCTCGAAACGGTCCGCGGTGCGGGCGGCGGTGCGAAAAGCGTGGCATTCGCCCAGATCAAGGCGGACGTGCTCGGGGTGGATTACCAGGCGCTGCGCAACAGCGACACCGCTCCGCCGGCCTGCGCGCTGATCGCGGCGGACGCCGCGGGCTATACCGACCGGCCGCTCGCCGAAGTCTGCGCGGCCTATCCCGAGGAGGGGGCATTATGCCGGGCGGACCGCGATAAAACCGGGCTGTACGCGGCACACGCCGCGCGATACCGCCGGATTCTCGACGGTATCGGCGCACTGTGCCGGGACGATATAACCATACCGGAAAAGGGAGGGTCATCCGATGGCGAATGAACCGCTGTTTGCCGAAGAACGGCACAACAGAATCCTGCAGATGCTCCGCAAGCAGAAAAAATTGCTGGTGACCGACCTGTGCGAGGTGTTCGGGGTGTCTCCGGCCACTATCCGCAACGATCTCAACGATCTTGAGAAGCGCGGGTTGCTCAAGCGCACCCACGGCGGCGCGATCGCCGGCACCAAGATCAATTTTGAGCCGACCTCCATCGAAAAGGACGTCGCCAACCGCGAGCGCAAAATTGCGATCGGCCAGGCGGCCGCCGATATGGTCGAGGACGGTGACACCATTGCGGTGGATACCGGTACCACCACCTATTATTTTGCCAAGGCGCTCGCGGATAAAAATAAGGTGACGGTGGTGACCTCCGACCTAACCATTGCCAAAACTCTTGAGGATTTTCCGGGGATAGCGGTGATCATTGCGGGCGGTCAGGTGCGCAAGGGCTTTTCCTGTACCGTTGGAGCGCTCGCCAACAGCATGCTCCAGGGGCTGGCGGTGGACAAGGCGTTTCTCGCTACCAACTCGATCAACGCCGCCGGCGAGCTGTGCACCCCGGACATTGAGCAGGCCGAGGTCAAGAAAAACCTGATGAAGATGGGCAACCAGTGCATACTGCTGTGCGACAGCTCCAAGTTCGGTGCGCAGAGTTTTGCGAAGTTTGCGGAACTTACGGATTTCGATGCGGTGGTGACCGACCGGCAGGCCGATCCGGAGCTGCTCGAGCGCATGCGCCAACAGGAGATCGCGGTGGAAGCCGTTTGAAAGGAGAGATCACGATGAACCGTGTGGGGATTTACTACGCCTTCTGGGAGAGGGAATGGGCGGCCGATTTCCGGCCGTATGTCAAGAAAGTCAAGGCGCTCGGCTTTGATACGCTGGAGATTGCGGCGGGGGCGCTGCCGGATATGACCGCGGCTGACCGCCGTGCGCTGCGTGACGAGGCGGAGGCCGAGGGGATCCAGCTGACCTGCTGCATGGGGCTCGACCCCGCGCACGATGTGTCCAGTGCCGACGAAGCGGTGCGCTGCGAGGGAATCCGGTATGTCGGCGAGGTGCTCGACTGCATCCACGAGATCGGCAGCCATGTCTTTTCTGGCATCAACTACGCCTACTGGCCGATGCAGGGGGCGCCCGATTACGACGGGAAAATGGCCGCGCGGGAGCGTTCTCTGCGCTCGCTGCGGGAGATTCTCGGCCGGGCGGAGCAGTACGGCATCGCCTATTGCCTCGAGATCGTCAACCGCTTCGAGCAGTGCATCCTTAACACCGCGGCCGAGGGAGTCGATTACCTGCGTGAGCTTGACCATCCGTCGGCCAAGCTGCTGCTCGACACCTTCCACATGAACATCGAGGAGGATTCCTTTGCAGACGCCATCCGCACGGCGAAGGGGCTGCTCGGGCATTTCCACATCGGCGAGTGCAACCGCAAAACCCCGGGCACCGGCCGGATGCCGTGGGATGAAATTTTTGCCGCGCTGCGGGAAACCGGTTACGACGGCACGGTGGTGATGGAGCCGTTCATCAAAATGGGCGGCCAGGTCGGCCGGGATATCCGCATGTACCGCGATGTGAGCGCGGGCGCCGACGCGGCCGAGATGGACCGGCTCGCCGCCGCTTCCGCCGCATTCGTCAAAAACGGCCTGCGCACGGCGGGCTGAGCCCCCGCGCCATACCGGTCAGGAAAGGATGAGAATCGGATGAAAAAAATCAAGGTCGGACTGCTGACCATGTCCGACGGACGTATTTACCTGCACGAGGAATACGAGCAGCTCAACTTTGAAAAGCAGCACGCCATCGCGGCGGCGCTCACCGCCACCGGCCTGTTCGAAGTGGTCGAGGGCACCCGCATCATCAATGCCAACAACGTTGCGAAGGAGGAGGGCATCCGCCTGCGCGAGAGCGGGGTAGAGGCCACCATCTTCAACTACACCATCTGGTGCTATCCGCAGTATACGATGGTCGCCCAGAATTTCGCGCCCGGCCCGTACCTGCTGTTCTCTAATCTGCACCCGTCCGAGTGCGGCATGGTGGGCATGCTCGCCGCCGCCGGATCGCTCGACCAGATCGGGGTCAAATACGCGCGGCTGTGGGGCGATGTTGCCGATGCTGAGGTGTTCGGCAAAATGGTGTCCTTCCTCAAGGCCGCGGCTGCGGTCTCCCGTCTGAAGGGGCTTACCTTCGGCAACTTCGGCGGCCGTCCGCTCGGCATGTACACGGCGGTGGCTAACCTCGAGCAGTGGCAGAAGCTGTTCGGTATTGATGTCGAAAACATCGAGCAGGACGACATCATCCGCGCCGGCGACACGGCTTCCGCCGAAGAGGTGGAGCGCGCCTTCGCGTGGCTGACCAAATACGTCGGCAATATCGCCTACGACGGCAAGGGACTGACCCCCGAAAAGCTGAAAACCCAGATCCGTTCCTACCTCGGTCTGCGGAAGATCATTGCCGAGCGCAAGCTCGATTTTGTCGGCATCAAGGCGCACGGTGACCTGACCGACCGCTACTGCACGATGGATGTCGCCGAGGCGCTGCTCAACGATCCCTACGACTGGGACGGCCCGAAGGAGCCGGTGGTCGCCGCGACCGAGAGCGATATGGACGGCGCCCTGACGATGCAGATCTTCAAGCACCTCACCGGTTCGCCGGTACTCTTTGCGGACGTGCGCCATTACGATAAAGCGCGTGACGTGTGGTTCTTCTCGAATTCCGGCACCCACGCCACCTATTTCGCCGGCGGCTCGATGGATCCGGCGGAAAACCTCAAAAAGGTGTCCTTCCTGCCGGAGACCGATTACTACCCGGCCGGCGGTGCGTCGGTACATCATTTTGCCAAAGCTGGCCAGGTTACCCTTGCTCGGCTTGCACGAAAAAACGGTAGTTACTATTTAACCATTGTTCCTGGCGAATTTGTCGATTTTCCCGAGGAAGAGATGCGCGCTATGGGTGCTACCACCACCCCCGCATGGCCATGCGCGTTCACCCGTATCCGGGTGTCGGCGGATGAGTTCATCAGCCGCTTCCCCTGCAACCACATCCACGGGGTCTACGGCGATTGCGTAGACGACCTCGTGCAGGTTGCCAAGCTGCTGGATATCCCATATCAGATTTTTGAATAGGGGGAAACAAGTTTGAAGCTGCAGCTCTGTACCGAACGGCTCACCGCGGAGTTTTCCGCGGAAACCGGCGCCCTGTTGAGACTGGCTTCTGCGGATGGCTGGGAAATCCAGGGCGGGCGCGAGGCGACGCTGTTCCGAATGAACCTGCTGACAGAGGCTTCTTCTAAAAACGAGGTGTCTTCGGCGGGCCTTGCTTCTCCTTCCGTGCGTCAGGAGAATGGATTCCTTTCTTTCCGATGGGACACAATCACTTTGCAGACTGGCGAATGCCTCGATATAACTTTTACCGCTGTGATCACCGTCCGGGACGGGGGATTGTCTTTTGAAGGAGAGCTGGAGAACCATTCAAAGGCAACGGTGGAGCATATCGCTTACCCGGTCCTGTCCGACCTCTGCCCGCCTGCGGGCGCGCAGCACTTTTACCGTACCGCACCTGATCTCATGGACATTCCCAGCACCGAAATTTTCCCCTCTTTCCAGACCGAACGGGGGTATTGGGGAACAGAATTCCCGGTGAAAATTTCCGAAACGCCGGTTACCCCCTGCATCCTGCTGGAGGATGGAACCGCTGGGCTCTACATCGGCTGCCACGACCACACCCTTCCTTATCGGACAATGCTGTGGCTGGAGGCTTCGCCGGCTGTTGCGGATTCCGCGAGCGGTCTGCTTTTTACCCCGCAGGACGACGGCACATTCCGCCCCCGTGTGGAGTGCTCTGCCACCCATCTGGTTTTCTCTGTCCCGGAAAGCCGCATGCCACTTTCCGCGATCCATCTGGACGGCTATCGCGGCGGCTGGGAGGATGGGATGGAAATCTACCGCAGCTGGAGAAAAAGCTGGGCGATTCCGGCACCCTGCCCGGCCTGGGCTAAAGGGCTGCATGCCTGGTATCAGGTACATATGGCCTCCTATGGCGGGGGGATTTATTACCGTTTCCGCGATCTGCCCGGTCTGGGGCGGAAGTGTGCAGAGCAGGGTATCGGTGTTATCCAGATTACCGGCTGGACTGTGGATGGGCAGGACGGCTGCCTGCCCTGTCACGATCCGGACCCCCGGCTGGGAACCTGGCAGGAATTCAAGGAGGCTATCGCGGAAATCGAGGCAATGGGTGTACGTGTGGTGCTGTATACCAAATATACTTTTGCCGACACGCGCACGGAACAGTTCCGCACAGAGCTGCATCGGTATGCTTCCAGGAATGTTTACGGCGATATTCAGGATTTTGCCGGATACCCTTACGAGCGTCCCGCTATACTGGAGTATGTCAACACCCACAAGCTGGCGGTTATGTGCATGTGCAGCGACGAATGGCGGCAGTGCTGCCTGCGGGAATTCCGCAAGTGCCTGGAGCTTGGAGCCTCGGGCATGCTTTATGATGAATGTATGCATCACAGCGGTTATTCCTACTGCTTCGCTCCCGATCACGGGCATCCTGTCCCCGCTTTTCTGTATGCGGGCGATATTGTGCTCGGGCGCGAGCTTGCCCGAGCCTGCGAGGAGGCCGGCAAACCGGATTTCCTTCTGGGTGCCGAAATTCTTTATGACGCGCAGACGCAGGTATATCCCTTATCCTATCTGCGGGGGACTCCCGGACACAAGTCCGTTCGCCGTTTCTGCGATCCCGACAGCGAGTTCGTTTCCGGCTTTTGGGGCTATAATGACCGGAACGGTGTGAATGTCTGCCTGTTAAACCGGTTCATCATGGAATATGAAACCAGGCATTTCCGGGGGGAGCCGGATGAATTCCCGCAGACCCTTAACTATGGGAAGCAGGTGGATGCCCTGCGCAGGCGGTATTATGACCTTTTATGGGATGCGGAATTTCTGGGAACCCGTCCTCTGCCGGTGGATACCTTATCCGGTGAACCGCTTACCTGGGGGGTATACCGTTCCCGGAAAACCGACGGCGCTGCGGCTGTAATCGTCAATTATTCTGACGAAACGGCGGTTTTCCGTACAGGTGCATCCGGCTTCCGCTGGGATCGTGTTGTCTCGCCGGAAGATCCGGATGGTGAAGTTTTTTCGGGCGAAGCCGTTGTGCCGCCCAGAAGCGCGGCGGTGCTTATCGGCACTGCCGGATGACCGTATTAACCACGATTTACAAAGAAAGGGCGTTTTATCATGAACAAAATTACCCCGGCACAGCTTGCCAAGTATTTCGACCAGACCCTGCTCAAGGCTTACGTCAGCGAGGCGGATTTTGAAGCGTTCTGCAAACAGAGCGATGCTTATGGCTTCGCGATGGTGGCGATCAATTCCGCTCCGGTGAAGTTCTGCAAGAATATCCTTAAGGACAGCTCCGTACATGTCGGCGCGGCCATCGGCTTCCCGCTCGGCCAGACCACCATCGAAGACAAGGTGTTTGAGACGAAGCAGGCCATCGCGGACGGCGCGGACGAGATCGATTATGTGGTCAACCTTGTCAAGCTCAAGAGCGGCGACCTCGCCTACGTAGAGGACGAGATGCGGCAGATCGTGGCGGTGTGCCGCGAGCACGGCAAGATTTCCAAGGTGATTTTTGAAAACTGCTATCTGACCGACGACGAGAAGCGCACGCTGTGCGAAATCGCGCTGAAGGTGAAGCCGGACTTCATCAAGACCAGCACCGGTTTCGGCACTCCGGCGCCCGGTGTGGCGGTCGGTGCGACGGTGGAGGACGTCCGGCTGATGAAGAGCATGGTCGGCGACGCGATCAAGGTCAAGGCGGCCGGCGGAGTGCGCACCCTCGAGGATGCGCTGGCCATGATCGAGGCGGGGGCTGAGCGTATCGGCACGAGTGCGGGCGTCACGATCGTGGAGGAGCTCAAGGCGCAGCAGGCCTGACGACGTGCTTCCCGTACGAAGTCTTCGGTTTCATCATCCGAAGGCGGGTTGCTGCAGAGCCGCTATACAGGCATAGGACGGTTCCGGCCGCCGGCATACAGACGAAAGCCGGCCGGCGGCCGTTTGTTTTTCGGGAAACAGGGTGCGCCGGGACGGCACACAACCGAAACGGCGGCAGTTTCGTATAAAATTAGGGAAAGGGGGATTCCGGCCGGAGGGTGCGGCCGGATAACCGGTATGGGAACACGATCTCTCGACGAAAAGGAAAAGGCGCTGTGGGCGCCCGGCCCTGCGCCGTTTGAAGGACCAGTACAGCGGCTGGAGCCATGTGCGGCCGGTGAACTGCCGGGCGAAGGGCTGCGGCATCTCTCGCTCGACGGCGCCGGGTGGCAGATGATCGACGGCGGCACTGTCGCCGCACGCACCGACTTGTCGGTACCGTGGGAGGGCGCATACGCCGCCCGCATTCCCGCGACGGTGCACACCATCCTCTATGAAAACGGCGCGATCCCCGACCCGCTTGTCGATCGCAACGACAAAATCGCACGGGAAAACAGCTACAAGACCTGGTGGTTTAAAAAGGAATTCGATTACGACGGTTCACTCCGGGAACCCCGGCTGTGCTTCGATGGGGTGTGCTACAATGCGGTGTTCTGGCTAAACGGCCGGTTCCTCGGCGGGCACATCGGCATGTTCGGCGGGCCGGAATTCCCGGTCGGGGACATCCTGCAGGAGCACAACGTGCTTATCGTCAAGGTCGAAAACGCGCCGGCCGACCCACGGCCTTATTCGGAATGGGCCGACCACGACGAGGGCTGGAAATACGGTGTGGTGGTCAACTGCGTGTACGGCTGGCATTATGCGTGCATCCCGTCGCGCGGTATCTGGGCACCGGTCGCGCTGCGTGAAACCCCGCGGCTGACGGCCGAACGGCCGTTTCTTGTCACCAGCGACTACCGTACCGGCGAGCTGACCGTGTGCATAAAGCTGGCCGGGCAGGGGCGCGGCCGGGTACGTATTCGGGTAAGCCCGCACAATTTCGCAGGAGATGCCCAGTGGTTTACGGCGGATTTTGATGCGCAGGCGGAGGAAACCCGGCTGCGGTACACGCTGAAAGTGGAGAATCCCCGGCTGTGGTGGCCCAACGGCTACGGCGAGCAGGCGCTTTATGAGGTGCTGATCACCGTCGAGCCGGATGATGACCTGCCGCAGGTGTTCCGCGAGGTGACCGGCCTGCGGCAGATCGAAATGCGCCCGCTGCCGGACGGGCCGCGGGAGGATTTTTACAACTGGACCTTTACGGTCAACGGCCTGGAAATTTTTATCAAGGGCACCAACTGGTGCACCACCGACGCGCTGCTGCGCTTCTCCGACGAGCGGTACGACCGGTTCCTGTCGCTCGCCAAGGCACAGCATCTCCAACTGTTGCGTGCTTGGGGCGGCGGTATACCGGAGAGCGATTATTTCTATCGGAAATGCGACGAGCTGGGGCTGATGGTCGCCCAGGAATGGCCCACCTGCTGGGACAGCCAGAAGGTGCAGCCGTTTGAGGCGCTCGAGGAGACCGCCCGGCTGCACACCGTGCGCCTGCGCAACCATCCGAGTCTTGTGCAGTGGGCGGGCGGCAACGAATCCGCCGCGGCCGACGGCGCCGCGATGGACATGTTCGGGCGCATCGCCTATGAACTCGACGGCACCCGGCCGTTTCACCGCACGTCGCCCTATGGCGGTTCGCTGCACAGTTACAATACCTACTGGGATATGGAGGAGATGGACGCCGCACTGAACCTGCGCGCGCCGTTTATCGGGGAGTTCGGCATGGCGTCATGCCCCAACCGGGAAAGCGTGTACCGCTATATCCCGGCCGAGGAGCGCGGAACGTGGGATCCGGCGGCGAAAAACGCCTTCAATTACCATACCCCGCGATTCAACGAGTTCCGCTGGCCGGAGGATTACAACGATATGGATCACCTGCTCAAGCGGGCGGAGGAATTTGGGCCGATCGACAGCCTTGACGACTTCATTTTCGGCACCCAAATGGCGCAGTCCACCGCCATCCGGCACACCCTCGAGGCGGCGCGGGCCGCCTGGCCGCAGGCGGCGGGCATCTGCTATTACAAGCTTACCGACGTGTATCCGGCGTGCTCATGGGCGACGGTCGATTATTACGGCGTGCCGAAGAGCAGCTATTATGTGCTCGCGCAGGCGTTCGCCCCGCTGCATGCGATGCTGCTGATCCGCTCCATCCATGCAGCGGAGCGCTATCCGCTGTATCTGCTCGATGATGCCGGAGAGGCGGCAGGCCGGCGCTGCGCGGTTACAGTGCAGTTTTTCGACGGTGGGTTGCGGCTCATCGGGAGCGAGACACGCGAGATTGTCCCCACAGCGGCGGTGAACCCGCTGGGCGACGTTGCGCTGCCGGCGGCGCTTGCCGGCGATGGGCCGGTGCTCATTCATGTGCGGCTGACGGTGGACGGCGTACAGGCCGATGACACCGTTTACTGGCAGAATTACAAGGAAAATCCCGGCTGCCTGAAGGCGCTGCCGTCCGCGGCGCTGGAGGTGCGGGAGGCCGGCGCGGGGTATGCGCGGATCGTCAACACCGGCAGCGTGCCGGCAGCCGGTGTGCTGGTGGAGTGTCCGGCACACGACACCGAATTCACCTGCGACGCAGGGGTATTCTGGCTGGACGCGGGCGAAAGCCGCACGGTGGCGGTCAGTCATACCGATGGGCTGCGCCTGTCGGCGTTCAATGTGAAGGAAACCCAGTGCTGATAAACCCCCGGCGCGGCGCAGGCCGTGCCGGGGGTTTTGTGCGCGGTATTCGAACGGGATTCTGGCAGAAATGGTGCTGCCGGTAGCCGGCAGAAAGGCTTTTGCGCCGGTTTGGCCGCACGGCCAGAAACAGTACCAAATTATGCGGGTGCCCGCGGCCACTACCTTTTTTTCGGCGTGAAAAAGGTAGCAAAACACGCTGTTCCCCGGCACCAAACGAAAAGCGCGGTCAGCGTTTTTCGACGGCGCCGAACGGGTTGAGGGGAAATTCGTTTCTCCTCATACGGCTGGGGTGCGGGGGGATGGTTTCTACGCTGACACCAGCGGCAGCGGATTTCCGGCGCAGACCGGCCTATCTCCGGCAGATAGGGCATAGACAGAATGTTCCATAATTATCGCATTGCGACAGGACGGGAAAACCGGAGGCCGGCCAGCCGGGGAATATCGCTCAACCTGAGCCGCGGCGTCGAAATTATCGACAGATAATTTCGTTTGCTGCGAGGAAGCAGCAGGGAAAGCGTTTTTTGCCTACTTTTTCAAGCGTGAAAAAGTAGGTGGCCTGCCGGCGACAAGTCGCGGACCGGAAGAAATCCTCGCAGGCCAAACGCCGGCCTGCGTTTCGGAGAGCGTTGCGCTTCCGAAACCGGATTTTTCCTTGCCCAGCATCGGGAAAAACGAGACTGCCGGTAATCGACAGACATACTTTGACAAATTTGGGGCGCGTTTTTGCGCTGACGGTGATGAGCGGTCTGGGTTTGGTGGGAAACAATACATGCGATGTAGAATTTATGACATGCCATGTGCTGGTATATGGGGCGCGGCTGCGATAAAATGAGAGCATGCGAAAGGAGTGGGGAATTTGCTGGAGGAACTGTTTTACCTCGTTTTTGACCGCATGACGACAAACGAGGAAAAGCGCAGGCTTGACGAGTTTGGCGCAAAATTCACCGAACCGCTCGAGGAACGCCTTGACCGCGCGACCTATCTGGCACTGGAGGATAGGTGGAACGCCTTTGTCAGCGAGACGGAGATATACGCATTTAAAAAGGGGTTCCGGGCAGCGATTGGCCTGCTGATGGGACAATAGGCCGGGGCGCTGCCCCGAGCCCCGCGGCCTTTTGGAAAAGGCCGGCGAAAACATTTTCCACAGACATTGATACCTTCACCGATTCGGCCAACGCCGTGATGGATCAGATCACCACCGTCTTCCGCGACCAGCAGTATTCCCGTGCCGCGGCGATGAGCTGGGTGTATTTCCTGATCATCGGCGTCATCCTCGGCGTAGTGCTGTTCATCAGTGCACGCTCCGGCCGCAGTAAGAGCAGATAAGGGGGGAGCGCTTTGGAACTCAGACAGCTCGCGGGGCACTCTTCCGCTTTCGTCAAAAAGAACGCCACTTCCATCCTATGGAAGGTTTTCCGGGTGTTCCTGCTCATCGGCATTAGCTATATTTTCCTGTTCCCGGTGCTGTATATGGTCAGCATCGCGGTGCGCTCGCCCGAAACGGTCAACGACCCGAGCGCGGTCTGGATCCCGCGGGGCATCTCGCTCGAAAGCATTAAGACTGCCATCGACATCCTCGATTATCCCCGCGCCATCAGCGTGACCGCGATCATCGCGATCGGCGGAACCCTCGGTTCGCTGGTGTCCTGCTCACTGGTGGGCTACGGCTTCGCCCGTTTCAAATTCAAGGAGAGAAACATCGCCTTCGCGCTGGTACTGCTGACCATCATCGTGCCGCCGCAGACGATTATCATTTCTTCCTTCGTCAACTACCGCAACTTTGATTTCTTCGGTATTCTCAGCCTGCTGCACGCGATCATCCCGGCCGTACCCGATTCGGTCAGCCTGATCAACACGCCGTGGACCTTCATCCTGCCGGCTTTCTTCGGCAGTGGGCTGCGCGCCGGCCTGTTCATTTACATCTTCCGGCAGTTCTTCGCCGGACTGCCCAAAGATCTCGAGGAGGCGGCCATGATTGACGGCTGCCGTCCGTTCAAAACCTTCCTGCGGGTGATGCTGCCGCTTGCCCGCTCCGCGATTATTACCGTGCTGCTGTTCTCCTTCGTGTGGCACTGGAACGACTATTATCAGGCCACGATGTACTTCAGCAGCAACCAGCCCATTTCGGTGATGCTCAACCAGATGCAGTCGCTTCTGCAGGACGCCAAGCTCTTCAACGTGGTCACCAACACGCCGGACGAAATCCGCACCTACCTCCAGGCCGGCTGCCTGCTGACCATCCTGCCGCCTCTGGTTATTTACATATTCACCCAGCGTTTCTTTACCGAAAGCATTGAAAGAACCGGCATCGTAGGCTGACACAAAATCCATCAAAAGAAAAGGAGCAGTGATCCGCATGAAAATGAAAAAATGGCTGACTCTGGCGCTCGCGGGCGCCATGACCCTGAGATTTGCAGCGTGCACGCCGGCGGAGAGCGGGGACGACGACGGGAGCAAGGCGCCCGGTACCAGCACCGGCACCGACGTGTCCCATCCCGCCGACTCGCTGTGGAACAAGACCTTCGAGGGCGTTACCCTCAAACGCCTGCTGTGGTATGAGCCCGGCGATGCTGAAAAAGCTCTCGTCGACGCCTTCGAGGAGCGCACCGGCTGCACCATCGAGGACACTGTGGTCGATTTTGAAAACTACAATACAGCGCTGGCCAATTCCATCGCGGCCAACGATCCGTACGATATCGGCTATATCTACGGTTCGTTCTTCCCCACCCAGATCATCGCCGGCATGTATCAGCCGGTTAACAGCTATATGACGGAGGACAATCTGTTCGATTCAACCTCTGCCGAGACCATCGCCAACGGTGGCTTCGATATCGGTAAGATGAACTATTACCGCTGGAACGGCAACTACTACGGCTTGTCCTCTTATTGGGATGTGGACATGATGGTGCTGCTGTACCGCTCCGACCTGATTGTGGAATCCGGCCTGATGACCCCCAACGATTACGTTGCGCAGGGCAACTGGAACCTCGACACCTTCTATGAACTGGCTTCCAAGCTGACCAACACCGGCCGCAACATGTACGGCTTCTCCGCCGGCGGCGAGAATACCCGCAGCTATGCCGAGTTTGTGTCTGCCTACGGAACCCAGATCGTCACCTACGACAGCAACGGCGTGCCGTCCCAGAACCTCGGTGATGCCAAGGTGCTCGAAGGCCTCAACTTCATCCAGAAGCTCACCTACGGCGCGGGCGCGGTTGTCAAACCGGGCGCGGCCGATGTCAGCTTCCGCAAGGGCAACGCAGCGATGGCGATCGATGGTCTGTATGAGATTCCGAAGATGATGAATGATCCGAATGTCTCTGATGTGGTTAAGAACAACTGGGATATCGCGCCCATTCCGCTCGCAGCGGGCAACGCCGGCGGCGCGTATCCAACCGACTGGCTCAAGGCTATCGGTATTGTCAACGGCTGCGTTAATCCCGATGCGGTGGCTGCCTTCGCACTGCATATGTCTACCAGCAAGGGCGACAACGTCTGGGAGTCGAGCCTGAATGAGGAACAGCTTGCACGCATCACCCCGTACTATGCCAACATCAACTACGCCAACTATGCATACGGCACCCTTGGTGAGGATTACGTGACCATGATGGCGAAAATCGCCACCGGAGCCGATATCTCTCAGCTCATCGATGAAAACAAAACCCTTTTCAAGGCCCAGATCGACAAGGTGATCAACGGATAAGCGTTCAACGGAAGGAGAACGGATATGGCACAGAAAATCAGCAAAAAGGTAATTGCCTGCATTCTGGTGCTGGCCTTTGTGCTCCAGAGCATACCGCTGATGCTGTTTATGGTATCCGGCGCCGGGGGACAGGTGGATCTGCTGCAGACCCATCTGGCTTCCTCGCGCGGGGTGAGATATTTCCCGGGCAACGGTACGGTGGATTATAGCTCCAGCCAGGTTACGGCGGCAAAAATCAGCAGCTGGCTCGACGGCAATACCGTAAACGGTGAGGACGTTAACAGCGGCCCCACCTGGAACCCGCCGCAGTGGCACGGCGTGGAGTTCACGCTCGACAGCGTGCTCCAGGCCGATCGGCTGACCATTTATGCCGGTCTGGCGGCGTATCCGGACACGTACTGCGTATATGCGTCCGATTCGCCGGATACCCTGTACAGCCCTGACAGTCTGGTCGACGACAACGTGAGCAGCTGCACAGGTGAGGCACGTGACGTGGAGATCGGCCGGCCGGTCAAATATGTGGCCGTGCTGTTCAATGGCGAGGTCGATTACCACCGCCCGAAGGAGTTCCAACTGTGGGGCGAGGGCGGCGCTGAGTCGGTGAAGCTGGATAACCTGTTCCACCGCGAGGACGGGAGCAATGCCATCGAATCCTCACGCGGGGTGAGATATTTCCCGGGCAACGGCACGGTGGATTACAGCTCCAGCCAGGTTACAGCGGCAAAAATCAGCAGCTGGATCGACGGTGATACCGTAAACGGTGAGGACGTCAACAGCGGCCCCACCTGGAACCCGCCGCAGTGGCACGGTGTGGAGTTCGCGCTCAGCGGCGTGTTTAAGGCCGACCGGCTGACCATTTATGCCGGTCTGGCAGCATACCCGGATACTTACTGCGTGTATGCGTCCGATTCGCTGGATACCCTGTACAGCTCCGACAGCCTGGTCAGCGACAGCGTGAGCGGCTGTACCGGCGGGGCGCGCGATGTAAAAATCGGCCGTTCGGTTAAATATGTGGCCGTACTGTTCAACGGCCAGGATGACTACCATCGCCCGAAGGAGTTTCAGCTGTGGTGCGAGGTGGAGGGCGACGAGCCGGTGCAGACTGAAAACCTGTTCCGCCGTCCGGATGGAAGCAACGCGATCGCAAACTCCCGCGGGATTGCGATGAATGCCGCTTCGGGCTATGTGCAGAACAAGGATTCCATCACCAATGCTATCGGTGCGCTGACCGACGGGAATACGACGCAGCACAACGACTGGCCGACTTCAACGGAATGGTATTATGGGGCGGAATACAGCCTCGACGCGAGCTATTCCCTCGACCATCTGACCATATACGCGGCGCTCGACGGCCTGCCGGACAGCTACCGGGTATATGCGTCCGAAGCCCTTGAAGATCTGTATAAGGCCGAAAGCGTTGTCGCAGACGGCGTTCAGGTCACCTTCGATACGCCGGCGGAAGTGGAAATCGGCAAAATAGCGAAGTATGTCGCGATTATCGGCCTGGCCACCAGCGGCAACACCCGCCCGAAGGAGTTCGAGCTCTACGGCAGCGTAGAGACAACCGAGCCGTCGGATACCGAAAACCTGTTCCACAAGGCGGACGGGAGCAATGTGATCGAGGCCTCCCGCGGAATTACGATGAACATCGCGAGCGGCAATGTTAAGGATAAAGCCACCATTGATCAGACGGTCATCGGCGGGTTGATTGACGGCAACCTTACCGACAAATACGACCTGCCAACCTCAAACGAGTGGTATTACGGCGTGGAGTTCAGCCTAGACGGCGAATACTACGCTGACCACCTGACCATTTATGCGGCATCCGATCCGGCAGATACCTACCGGGTGTACGCGTCTGCGACGCTCGGCGCCCTGTATACGGCGGACAGCCTGGTCGCGGATGGCGTGTCGGTGCCGGCAAACACCGCGACCGATGTGGAAATCGGCAGGAACATCCGCTATATCGCGGTGCTGAGCACGGTGACGTCCGGCAATGCCCGCCCGACCGAGTTCCAGCTGTGGGGCGGCGAGAAGAAGGAGCAGCCGGATACCGGCGCTAAAAAGGTGCTCACCATCGGCAACAGCTTCTCGGAGAATGCCTCCATCTATGCCACCGAGATCGCACGGGCACAAGGCTATGACCTGACCTTTGCGTATTTGAAGCTCTCGAGTGGCACCATCGATCAGCACTGGCAGAACGCGCAGACGAACAACGGTGTGTACAAGTTCACCTACACCGATTCTGCCGGCCGGCACAACATCAAAAATGAGGGCGCCGGCGGCGCGACCATTCAGGAAGCGCTCGAATACATGGACTGGGACATTATCGTGCTCCAGCAGGGCAGTACTGCCTCCCACGACTATGCAACCTACGGCAACCTCGGCAATCTGATCAATTATGTACAGCGGTTCTGTCCGGATGCTGAGCTGATGATCCACGAGACGTGGAGCTGGGCCAACTGGCCGGCGGAACGGTTTGATGATATTGAGGCTGCCTACCACCGCGCCGCGAAGGAGAACGGCAATCTGCCGATCATCCATACCGGCCGCGCGTTCGAGTTCGCCCGTGAGGCGCTCGACTCCCGCACAATCCTCAACGAGTCCGACAATCAGCACGCCAACGCCTACGGCCAGTTTGTGGCCGGCGCGAGTTATGTCACGGCGATTTTCGGCTGCGACATCCGCGAGAACACGTTTGGTGACGGCCATCCCGCCTTTGCCGATATCGACATGGATGTGCTGCGCAAGGCGGTCATGGATGCGGCGGACTACCAGCCCGAAGAGCCGGACCCCGGCGACGAGGACTTCGTGGCCGAGTGGCCGGAAGCGCCCGCCGGCGACAACCTGTTTGTCGGCGCGGACGCCACCCCGATTGTGGCGCCGGGCGGTGACTTCTCACAGGGCAAGTACTACAATTACAGCTTCATGGACGGCAGCAATAAAGCCGACCTGTCGGCACTCGCCGACGGCGATGTCACCAAGCATTACGACGCCTACGGATTTGGTGATAACAGCGATCTGCCCGGCGTACTGTATGATCTGGGAGCCTATTACGACGTCAGCCATATCCGCGGTTGGGCGGGCATTTACAACGCCTCCGCCTACTGCATTAATGGCTACCGGGTGTATGCCTCCGAGCTGCGTGAGGATCTGTTCAAGGAGGAGAGCCTGGTATTCTCCTACAGCAACGACAAAGACGTCAGCAGCATGTTCGCTTATGAGCCGGATGAGGCGCTTGGTAAGATCCGCTATATCGCGATTTTCCTGACCGATTCCCGTGACGGCGGCTGGCGGCTGCGTGAGTTCGCAGCCTATGGCACAAAATCCGCCGACCAGACCGGGCCGTCCGAGCCGGAAGTGCCCGACAAGCCCGACACCTACTACAAGGAATGGCCGGAAGCACCCTCGGGCGACAATCTGTTTGCGGGCGCACAGGCGTCCACCATCCTTGCGCCGGGCGGCGATTTCCTGGCTGCCAAGGAGCAGGCATATCCCTTTATGAACGGCAGCACCCCGGCCGGCCTGTCGGTGCTCATCGACGGCGACCTTACGCTGCATTACGACGCCTATGGCTTTGGGGAGAACGACAAGCCCGGTATCCTGTACGATCTGGGCGGGTACTACGATTTGAGCCATATCCGTGGCTGGGCCGGCATCTATAACAGCGAGAACTACCGCGTCTACGGCTACCGGGTGTATGCGTCGGATAACCTGGCCGATCTGTACAAGACGGGCAGTCTGGTGTTCGAGTACAGCGACCAGAAGGATCTCAGCAGCATGTTTGCGGCGGACGTCAGTCTGGAGCGGGTGCGCTACGTCGCCATTTTCCTGACCGATTCCCAGGATGGCGGCTGGAGGCTGCGTGAATTCGCAGCCTACGGCACAAAATCCGCCGATCAGACCGAGCCGCAAATTCCCTCGAGCATCATCGAGGGGCTGGACGCCGAGTATTACGGCGTGGCCACCGATGACCTCACCGATCCGGTTTACGCGGGTGCGAGCGCCGAAGTCGGCGCCCTCACCGACGGTAAGCGGGACAACGTGGAGTTCTGGGGCGGCAAGGACACCGAAAATTCGAAATTCGTTTTCATTTACGATCTGTACGCCAACTATGACCTCACCGGCGCGGCCGTCTACACTTTCGCCGATATGATGGATACCGAGTTCGGCGTGCACAAGGGCATCCGTTCGGCTACCATCTACGCCTCCCGTACCTTCGACAGCCTGTTTGCCGAGAGCAACGGCGTTGTGGTCAAGGCGGATTACGCTGTGCCGGGTGCTGCGGACGAAACCTCATTCTATGAGGCCGACGCGCTGCCCTCCTGGAAGATGGCGCGCTATGTGGCGTTTGTGTTCACCATCGACGACTCCGCCTACGGGGCCTGCCGCCTCGAGGAACTGCAGGTATACGGTACCCTGAGCGCCACCCAAGACGAGGAGCCGGAAGAGGAGCGCCTGCCGCAGTATCTCGACATCAGCGGTGATAATAGCGTGATCCTGCGTCTGTTCCAGAAAAACGGTCGGGACGACCTCACCGCGCTGGGCGCGAAACTGGTGGTCACCCTGTCAGAAGACAAGGCCGACCTCGATCCCGTCGCGCAGAAGCTCGGCGGACGTTTTACCGCTTCCAAGCTGTATACCGTGAAGCTGGTGGATGCCAGCGGCAAGGAAATTCCCCTCGACGGGCGGATCGTCCGGCTGAGCTTCCCGGCGGAGGATTCGTCCACCGAATGGAAGATTGCCTGCGTGGACGACAGCAGTGCGGAGCTCATTTCCAGCAGCCGCCTCGGCGATGCCTATACGGTAGAAACCGAGACTCTGCGCGCATATGCGACGGTCAAGGCCTCGTCCGGCGCGGCCGGTGACGGCAGCGAACCGGGCGGCGATGAACCGGCGGCCGCAGCTGCGGTGCTGCCGACCGTCCTGTGGGCGGTGGCCATTGTGCTCGGCGTGCTCGCTGCCGGAGGCGTCGTGCTGACGGTGGTGGCCGCTGTCAAGCGGAAGAAGGAAGAATAACCTTAAGCGGGCAAAACCCTTTGCCCATCCGGGGAAAGCGTCCCGCGGGCCGGAGGCTTGCGGGACGCTTTTTCCGCAGATGTATGTGCCGCGTGCGGGTAAGTGTCGGATATTGCACCGGCACGGCGGGTAAGCAGCGGCTTACGGCCGTTGTCCTGCGCCGGAGGGGCCATATCGGGAAAGGAATATACAGTATGAACAATCATGAAATTACAGTGCCGGCGAACGCCGCGCACCTGCGCTTTTTTGGGCGCACCGCCGCACATGTGCTGCCGGGGGCGGTGTTTTTCAACTGGAGCGGCTCCGGCTTCGCGTTCCGCTTCACCGGCACCGCCGCCTACGCGCGCCTGCGCACCGACCGACGGGGCGATGGTATCGCTGCGCCGCCGGATCGGGCGTATATAGGTGTGTTTGTGGACGGAGAGCCGCTGCAGTCGGCGCGCTTTTCTTTGGATGAGGAAGACGGCTGGTATCCCCTTGCGGTGGGGCTGGCCGATGGCGAGCATGAGATCCGGGTGGTCAAGCAGACCGAGGCTGGCTATGGCCGCGCGGCGGTGGAGGAGATCCGGGTGACTGGTTCCGTCGCGCCGCAGCCGACCGCCGCAAAGCCCCGCCGCATCGAGTTTATCGGGGATTCCATCACCTGCGGCTACGGCAATATCTGCTCGAACGAAAGCCCCGATTTCGTTACCCGTGAGGAAAACGCCTCGCTGACCTATATGGCGCTGTTGGCCGGCGCGCTGGACGCGGAGTTTTCCTGCGTGGCCGCCTCCGGCAACGGCATCGCGCACGACTACGGCGGAAACACCGTCAACTTGATTCCTGAGCTATATCCCTGCACCGATAAGCTGCTCGACGGGCACTACGGCCGGGAGCCGGAGCGCTGGGATATGGCGGCTGACCCGGTTGATCTGGTGGTCATCAAGCTCGGCGCCAACGATCAGCCCACCTGTGCGGGCGCCTATCTGCCTGAAGAAGAGCGCACGCCGGAAGCACTCGCCGCGTTGCGGGCGCTCTTCACCGACCGGCTGTACGCCTTCCTCGACGAGGTGTTTGCCCTGCGTGGGGACGTACCGGTGCTGTACTTGTACGAGCAGGATATGGCGCTGCACGACGAGATTGCCGGCACTCTTGCACGTTACGCCGCCGACCATCCCGGCCGCCGGCTGCACGCGCAGGAAATCCATTCCAAATATCCGCACGAAGGGGTGGGCGCGAACGGCCACTGGTCGTCTGTCACCCATGCCCGCGTCGCACGGGAGCTGTGCGCGAAGGTAAGGGAGCTGTTATGCTGAAGATCAGTGCCAACCGGCGGTATATCGTCGATGAGCGGGGGAAGCTGTTCCCGTATCTCGCCGACACCGCCTGGACCCTGCTGCAGCGGCTGGACCGCCGGGAAATCGTCGAATACCTGAACATCCGCGCCGCGCAGGGGTTTAACGCCGTGCAGGTGTCCGCCATTTCCGAACTCGATGGCCTTTACACTCCTAACCGAGAGGGCGCGCTGCCGTTTGCCGACGGCGACCCGATGAAGCCGGATGAGCGGTATTTTTCGCTGGTGACCTTCCTGCTGGGCGAGGCCGCCCGCCGGCGGATGGTAGTCGTGCTGCTGCCCACCTGGGGGGACAAGTTCAATCAGAAATGGGGCGTCGGTCCGGAGGTATTCACCCCGGAAAACGCCTTTGCCTACGGGGCGTATCTCGCTGGCCTCGCCGGCCGCTTCGACAATCTCATCTGGATGCTCGGCGGCGATCGGCCGATTGAAAACGAACGCCACCGCGCGGTCATCGACGCGATGGCGGCCGGCATCCGCAGCGGTGAGGGGCGGCGTCACCTGATGACCTATCATCCCTGCGGCGAGGCGTCGTCGGCCGACTGGCTCAAGGGGTGCGATTACCTCGATTTCCATTCCCTGCAGTCCGGTCATGGCTTCGGTGGCTGGCAGAGCCACCGGATGGTCGCGCGCACCCTCGCCGCCGAGGATAAGCCCTGCCTGGACGCTGAGTGCTTTTATGAGGATTTCCCGGTGGACTTCTGCCTTGATTGGGGCTACCGCTGGGGCCCGTCGGATATCCGACGGCGGGTGTATGCCAACCTCGTCAGCGGCGCGCTCGGCCACACCTATGGACATCAGAGCGTGTGGTGCTTCCGGGATAAGCGGGATGCAGAGTATCCTTACCGCTGGAAAGAGGCGCTGCACCGCCCGATGGCTTTGCAGATGAAGCAGGTCAACAAGCTTATTTCCTTTATTGATCTGCTCTCGCTTGAGCCGGGCGGCTTGTCCGCCAACTGCCTGTCCGCCGCCGGCAGCGACTACGCGCTGGTGTATCCCACCCGTGGGCGCCGTGTGTTTGTGGATATCGGCAAGCGGTTTGACGCCGTGCGGCTGCAATGGTACGATACCGCCGCCGGTACCCTGCTTGAGCCGAAGGGCGAGTACCGTGGCAAATGTGTCTTTACCCCGCCCAAACAGGGCGATCATATCCTGCTGCTGCGGGCGATATAAAAAGGCCGTGACACCTCCCGGTTTTCGGGGAGGGCGTCACGGCCTTTAATACACTGTCAATGGCTTGGCGGTCAAACCAGCATAACTTCAAGCGAAGTTTGGCCGCGAGTCCTAAAACAGTACCCATTCACGCGGATGTCCGCGGCCACCTACTTTTGGCCTAAGCGCCAAAAGTAGGCAAAAGCGCTTTTGTCCCGGCACCAAGCGAAAAATGCTGTCAGCGTTTTTCGACGATACCGAATCGATTGAGGGAGAATACCGTTTTCTCCTCATGCGGCTGAGAAGCGGGAGATGCATTTGCATGCGGATGGCGACGCTCCTGTCGTGCACCAAAGAGGAAAACGGATTTTCCCAAACGAGAGTTCGGTTTCCCCGCTCAGTCACATAAACGAGGGGAGCTGAACGGTTCAATCCCGGGGGGATTCGGGGAAAAAGTACGCCTGCATGGCGCACAGCAGCTCAGCGGCCGGCGGGTTTCCAGCCTCGCCGCCGATCACTGTGCATCCCCCGCAGCCGGGACATTCAGTATCGCCTTCCGGCGTCTTGACGGCTTTTTCTGCCGGGAAGACGGCACGGCACCGGATACAGCCGCACAGATCGCCCGGCGCGAACGGCTGTGGGTTGCGGCAGTGGTACAGCGCGATTGCGGTCACGGCCGACAGCGTTTCCTCCGGCCAGTCCGGCTGCCGGGGCTGGTAATGATCCAGCAGAAAGCACAGGTAGGCGGTAACCGTGCGCATAGTCAGCAGATAGTACAGCAGGCATACGCCGAGCACAAAAACGAGGGCGAACAGCCAGAATGCCAGATCCGGCCGGTCTTGCCGGCGGCTTACCCACACGCACAGCAGCATGAGTGCCGCCAGCAAAAGTATGGCTAAGAGGTAACCGGATTTCCATTTCCGGCGAAACGGTTTAGCGGCTTCATCTTTGCCGTGGCGCAGCATGTTCATGAGCGTTGGCGTAAGCTTCGTTTTCAGCGCGCCCACCGCCTGTTTATACGCTTTCGACCCTTTTTCCAGCTGACGGATATGCCTTGCCTCCACGGGATAAAAATCCAACAGCTGCATCTGCGGCAGATTCATGGTCAGTCTCCTCTCTTTGTTTTCCTCTGCAAAAAGGCATAGTAAATTAGTCCCGTCGCGTCGGCAAGGAACCACCCGATCGGCACCGCCCACCAGATGCCGGGCAGCCCGATCGCCTCGATGGGCGCCAGCAGGTATGCCAGCGCCACCCGGGTGCCCAGCGAGATTACCGTGAGCACCACCGAAAACCCCGGCCGGCCGATCCCGCGGTACAGTCCGTACAGCAGGAACAAAACGCCGATGCCGAAGTAGCACGACCCTTCGATGCGCAGATATTCCACCCCGATGCGCAGGATCTCGGTCTCCTCCGGCTGCACGAACAGCCCCATCAGCGGCCGGGCAAACCCTACCACTACAGCCGAGATTGCTGCGCAGAACACCATCGCGGTCACCACCGCCGAGCGCAGCCCCCGCCGGATACGTGCGTGCTCGCCTGCGCCCTTGTTCTGGGCGATGAAAAACGAAAACGCATTGCCGAAATCCTGTACCGGCATATAGGCGAAGGAATCGATCTTCACCGCAGCCGCAAACGCCGCCATCACGGTGACGCCAAAACTGTTGACCAGCCCCTGCACCAGCAGGATACCGAGGTTCATCACCGACTGCTGCACGCAGGTGAGCAGCGAATACTGCACAATCCGGCCCAGCACCGCCTTCTCAAAGCGGAAATCCGACCGCCGCGGCCGCAGCGCCGGGATTTTGACGAACACATACACTGCGATCCCGATGCCGGACACCGCCTGCGCGAGGATGGTCGCCAGCGCCGCGCCGCTCACTCCCAGCGGGATCACCACCACAAACAGCAGGTCGAGGCCGATATTGAGCACCGCCGACACCGCCAGGAAGACAAGCGGCACCGCCGAGTTGCCTGCCGCCCGCAACACCGCCGCGAAATAGTTATACACGAATACGAAAAAGGTGCCGATAAAGATGATGAACAGGTAGGAGCGGGTGAGCGCGAAAACATCCTCCGGGATCTGCAGCAGCCGCAGAAACGGGTCGATCAGCGCGAGTGCCAGCCCCTCAATAAGCAGCGCCGCCGCGCCGATGAACCCGAAGGACAGCACCATGCTGTGCTTCATCGCGGCGGTGTCGCCCGCGCCGTACTGCATCGAAAACAGCATCCCGCTGCCCATGCACAGCCCCAGCACCACCGAGGTCAGGAACACCATCACCGCATACGACGCCCCGACCGCCGCCAGCGCATCCGGTCCAAGGAACCGCCCCACGATCAGCGTGTCCGCGACGTTGTACACCTGCTGGAGCAGGTTGCCTGCGATCATCGGCGCCGCGAACCGCAGCAGGCTGCGGGTTACCGGCCCTTTTGTCAGGGAGGTCTGCATGCTTCATCGTCCTTCTGTCTGGAATGCTGCGGGGCGGATGGCGCATGCCGCGCCCGTCCTGCTTATGGTACCGGATACGCCGCGGATTGTCAATCCCGGCGCCCGGCGGGAAGGCCGCGAGGATCGTCCGTTTCTCCCAGAAACCACGCGATGGGAATCCCCAGAACCCGGGAAAACGCCATCAGCTCCAGGTCGGTGATATAGCGGTCGCCGGTTTCCATCCGGGACAGGATGTTTTTGGACAGAACGATGTTTTCCTTTGTGTGCATGAGGGCGATCAGGTCATCCTGCGTCATTTTGGGAATGTGCAGGGCGCGCGCCGCCCGGATGCGGTGGCCGCTTATGTTTTTTCTTCCTGTCATCGGCGGCAGGCGGCGTTTTTCTGCCGTCTCCTTTTGGCCTGTCCGGGGACAGGGATGCGGATGTTGGCCGGAAAGCATGACATTTCCTCCTTGTTTTATAGAATGGGAACTCCCGCAAAAATAAACGAAAATTCTGGAAAGACGGGCAGAGATATGCTACAATAACAGAGATTATGATGTTTCTTGCGGATGGTTCATTATAATAGAATTAAATTCCATCATATTAGAATAATAACATCATTTACAGCATTTGTCAACAAAGAATTCTAATTTATCAGAACGTTTAGGGTGGGTGAGATTAATGTCTGTATCCTATAATGGTTTGTGGAAGCTTCTTATCGATAAAAATATGAAAAAGCTAGAGTTGCGCGATGTGGCCGGGATCAGTAATGGCACGTTGGCGAAGCTGGGAAAAAATGAGCCGGTGGCGTTGACTGTGCTGGAACGAATCTGCAAGGCGCTGGGCTGTCAGATCGGCGATATCGTCGAATACGTGCCCGACTTAGAGGAGTAAGCGCTCTATGAGGACGTGTCTGCCGGTTATCGACAGATATACTTGTGTCCGCAGCTTGCGGTGCGGTTTGGCCGCACAGCTAGAATCGGTATCCATTCGCACGGGTGCCCGCGGCCACGTCCTTTGACCGGGGCGTCAAAGGACGCAAAACGCCCTTTTCCCCCGGCGCCCGGCGGTTACGCCCTACGGCGTCCCGCAACGGCGCCGAACTGGTTGGGGGAAAATCTGTTTTTCCTCATGCGGCGGCGGGCGGGAGATGAGTTTTTCCGCTGACACCAGCGGCGGGCGGATACTTCCAGCGTGGGCCGGACCGATTCGGCAGATAGGGCATAGACAGAATGTCCCATAAAAATCGCGCTGCGATAGGACGCCGCTGCCATTCGGGGCTTTTGCCCAAATTTCTGCCGGCAAAAACGTAAAAAATCTCTGAACACCGGCGGCTACCCTCTTGCCAACCGGGAAAAATTGTTATACTATTAACAAGTGAGGGTTTTGGCAAAAAGCCTTTACCGGCAGACCGGATCCGGACGGCAGAACGCCGCCGGAAGGAAAGCGGGAAAGCGGCCGGCGCCAGCCGGGACGACGGACCGCATGAAGATAACATGACAGCGAAAGGATGAAAGGCTACCATGAATTATCGGAACAAAAAGACCATTGAGGACATCGACGTAAACGGGAAGAAAGTGCTCGTGCGCTGCGATTTCAACGTCCCGCTGGCCGACGGCGTCATCACCGATGACAAGCGTATCCGCGAGTCCATCCCCACGATCAAATACCTCGCGGACCACGGTGCGCGGGTGATCCTCTGCTCCCACCTGGGCCGTCCGAAGGATGAGGAATCCAAGAAAAAGTGCACTCTCGCGCCGGTCGCGAAGCGCCTGGGCGAGCTGATGGGCCGCGAAGTGAAGTTCACCACCGACATCATCGGCGACGAAGCCCATGCGATGGCTGACGCCCTCAAGCCGGGCGAGATCATGGTCATCGAAAATGTGCGCTTCTATAAGGAAGAAACCAAGAACGATCCGGATTTTGCCAAGGCGCTCGCCTCGCTCGCGGACATCTATGTCAACGACGCGTTTGGCACCGCCCACCGCGCGCACGCGTCCACCGCGGGCGTGGCCGACTACCTGCCGGCGGTGTGCGGTTACCTGATCCAGAAGGAAATCACCATCATGGGCGATGCCCTCGCCAACCCGAAGCGCCCGTTCGTCGCAATTCTCGGCGGCGCGAAGGTATCGGATAAGATCGGCGTCATCACCAATCTCATCGATAAGGTGGACACCCTGATCATCGGCGGCGCGATGGCGTACACCTTCCACGTGGCGGAGGGCCGCCACGTCGGCGATTCGAAGTTTGAGCCGGACAAGGTGGATCTCGCCAAGGAGATCCTCGCGAAGGCCAAGGCAAAGGGCATCCGTTTCCTGCTGCCGGTGGATACTATCGCGGGTGATGCGTTTGATGCAAACGCGAATGTCCGGGTGTTTGAAGGCGAGATCGAAGACGGCTGGATGGGCCTGGATATCGGCCCGAAAACCCAGGAGCTGTTTGCGGATGCGCTTAAGGGCGCCGGCACGGTGGTTTGGAACGGCCCGATGGGCGTCAGCGAGATGAAGCCGTTTGCGGGCGGCACCATCGCGGTGGCCAAGGCGATTGCGGAGGGCGACGCAGTGTCCATCATCGGCGGCGGCGACTCTGCGGCGGCGGTCGAGCTGCTCGGTTTTGCCGACAAGATGACCCACATCTCCACCGGCGGCGGCGCGTCGCTGGAGTTTCTCGAGGGACTGGAGCTGCCGGGCATCGCCTGCCTCAACGACAAGTAAGAAACTCGCTTAAGCCGGCCCTCGCGGCCGGCTTTGCGGCTGTAACGGGGGAACCCGTGCCGCCGCGGATAAAAACGGATAAAAGGATGGTTGAATATGGGTAAATATGTTATCGCAGGCAACTGGAAAATGAACAAGACACCGGACGAGGCCGCGGCGCTCATCGAAGCGATCAAGCCGCTGGTCAAGGACGCGCAGTGCGAAGTTATCGTGGGCGTGCCGTTTGTGGATCTGCCCGCCGCGCTGGAAGCGGTTAAGGGCAGCGCCATCGGCGTGGCTGCGCAGAACTGCCACTGGGAAAAGTCCGGCGCGTTCACCGGCGAGATTTCTGCCGAGATGCTCAAGGCGATGCAGGTCGGCACTGTCATCCTCGGCCACAGCGAGCGCCGCACCTATTTCGGCGACACCGACGTGACCGTTGCCAAGCGGGTGCGCGCGGCGCTGGACGCGGGGCTGCGGGTGATCCTGTGCGTGGGTGAATACCTCGAGCAGCGCGAGCAGGGCGTGACCGGCGAGGTCGTCGCCATGCAGACCAAGATTGCGCTCGGCGGCGTTTCGGCCGAGGAACTGTCCCGGATCATCATCGCGTATGAACCGGTGTGGGCGATCGGCACCGGCCGCACCGCCACCGCCGAGCAGGCGAACGAGGTGTGCGCCCTCATCCGTGCCACCCTCGCGGGACTGTATGACGAGGCGGCTGCGAAAGCGGTCACCATCCAGTACGGCGGTTCGATGAACGCTGCGAACGCGGCTGAGCTGCTCGCGCAGCCGGATGTCGACGGCGGGCTCATCGGCGGTGCTTCGCTCAAGCCGCAGGATTTTGCCACCATCGTTGCGGCAGCGAAATAAGCGCTGAAAGCATGCAGTCGGGGGCGGGCGGTAATCCGCCCGCCCTTGTTTTTTCGGCCGATTGATATTCAGCGGCTGTGACGGCCATCCTAAGATAAGCAGAAAGGAAAAGGATATATGAAAAAACCGCTTGCACTCATCATTATGGACGGCTACGGCCTCAACCCCGACACCTACGGCAACGCCGTGAAGGCGGCGGACGCACCGCATCTGCATAAGATCTTCACCGAAAATCCCTGCACCGCCATCGGCGCCTCCGGCATGGATGTCGGCCTGCCGGACGGGCAGATGGGCAACAGTGAGGTTGGTCACACCAACATCGGTGCCGGCCGTATCGTGTATCAGGAGCTTACCCGCATCACCAAATCGATCGCCGACGGCGATTTCTTCCAGAATCCCGCCCTGCTTTCCGCGATGGAAGCGGCGAAAAAGCCGGGCGCTGCGCTGCACCTGATCGGTCTGCTGTCCGACGGCGGCGTGCACAGCCACAACGGGCATCTGTACGGCTTGCTGGAGATGGCCAGACGCAGCGGAGTGAGCGAGGTGTTCGTCCACTGCCTGATGGACGGCCGCGACGTGCCGCCGACCTCCGGCAAGGGCTTTGTCGAGGAACTGGAAGCCAAAATGCAGGAAATCGGTGTGGGGAAAATCGCGACCGTGATCGGCCGCTACTACGCGATGGATCGCGACAACCGCTGGGAGCGGGTGGAGAAGGCGTACGCCGCGATGGTATACGGCGAGGGCGTGCAGAATGCCGACCCGGCTGCCGCGGTGCAGGCGTCCTATGACGGGGACGTCACCGACGAATTCATCGTGCCGGTGGTGTGCGGCGACGGGAAGATCAAGGCGAACGACGCGGTGGTGTTCTTCAACTTCCGCCCCGACCGCGCCCGCGAGATCACCCGCACCTTCGTCGATCCGGATTTCACCGGTTTCTCCCGCAAAAACGGCTTTTTCCCGCTGACCTATGTCTGCATGACCCAGTACGACGCGACCATGCCGAACGTCCAGGTCGCTTTTCGTCCGCAGTCGCTCGACAACACCTTTGGGCAGTATATCTCCGATAAAGGGCTGACTCAGCTGCGTATCGCGGAAACCGAGAAATACGCCCACGTCACCTTCTTCTTCAACGGCGGCGTGGAAAAGGAATACCCCGGCGAGGATCGCGTGCTGATCAATTCCCCGAAGGTCGCGACCTATGACCTGCAGCCGGAGATGAGTGCGTACCTCGTGTGCGATGCGGTGGTGGAGCGGATCCGATCCGGCAAATACGACGTGATCGTGCTCAACTACGCCAACTGCGACATGGTCGGCCACACCGGCGTGTTCGACGCGGCAAAAGATGCCGTCGAGGCAGTGGATAAATGCGTGGGCCGTACTGTCGATGCGGTGCTCGAAATGGGCGGTACCGCGCTGATTACCGCTGACCACGGCAACGCCGACAAGATGTACGAGGCGGACGGCTCGCCGTTTACCGCACACACCACCTTCCCGGTGCCGTTCTGCGTCGTGGGCACGTCCTGCGAGCTGCGCGAGGGCGGACGGCTGGCGGATATCGCGCCGACCATGCTGAAGCTGCTCGGCCTGCCGCAGCCCGCCGAAATGGACGGCGTGAGTCTGATTAAATAACGCATGTATAGGGAAATCCCCCGTCTGCCGGTGCCTTCCGGCAGACGGGGGATTTTTACATAGGGTGTATTATAATACGTGTTCAACAAATTGTATATGATGATTCGTGCCCGGACGCTATTCTGAGGTCAACTTGCAGAAGCCGGTAATGTCTGTAATAACGCTGTCCGATTATGCCTTATCGCATGCGGAAAATCTTTTTGCAGAACGGGACGCGGCCATTTTTGTTTTCAGTAATTCGTCTATACTGACGTGATATAAGGAGGATAACCTCAATAAGGATTGACAGCTGGGCAGACTGGCTGCGCTTTCGTAATAAGCGTAGGCACTGCGAGAAATGTTTAGATAATCCGCCACTTTATGCTGAGTCAGATTATTCTCCAGTCTGAGATATCGAAGATTTTGCGATAAAATGAAATGCACATCGTATTCAGGCATGAACCGGTCTCTCCTTTCTTCTGTAATTATATACGTTAATAACGTAAAAATCAATTATAAAATTCAGTTTTAACGTATATTTTGGTTCTGCTCCGAAAAATCTAGTACAATTACAATATTCGTATGGATTTTTTAGGAAAAGTGGTGGAACCGATGCTAGTTGGAGAACGGCTTGCCGAATTGCGCCGTGATTTGGGAAAAACGCAAAAAGAGGTGGCGGCTGAACTCCATATAACCACGCGTACGTATGGAGATTATGAGCGTGAGATTACCGATCCGCCGGATGCAATAAAAATCAGCATTGCTGAATATTTCAATGTCAGTTTGGATTATCTGCTGGGCGTTATTGACCGGCCTCGTCCGATAAAAGAGGATAATCGCTATATCCGCTTGCCGCAGCGGTTGCCCGAAGAGAAATATAAAGAGTTAAAAGCGTATATGCAATTTTTGATATCAAAGGATAAATAAAAGCACCGCAGGTTATGCGGTGCTTTTTCTTTTGGCACAGCGGCGCAGCAAGCTTATTTTCCCGGACGATTGCCATAATACCGCCGGCGGCGTTTTTTTCCGCCGTTTTGCGGCGCTGCATGGTGCGGTCCGGCTGAGGCGCTCTTTGGCGCGGGGGTATTCCGGTGTTCCTGCACCGCTGCGGCTTTCGGCGCGGGCGGCGCCACCCGCTTGGGCGCGGTCGGTTCCTGCGGCGGCTGCCGGCGGGCGGGGCGGGGTTGGGGCTGCTTTTTTGGAGTGAGCGTAAAAATTTCCATCGGATACGGGTGATTTTCCACCACCGGCACCGGCCGTTTCATCAGCTTTTCGATATCCTTCAGCAGCGGCTTTTCGTCGATGTTGCAGAACGCGATGGCCTTGCCGGTATGCCCGGCACGCCCGGTACGCCCGATGCGGTGGACATACGTCTCCGGTACCTCGGGCAGGTCGTAATTGACCACGTGGGACAACTCCTCGACGTCGATGCCGCGTGCAGCAATGTCGGTCGCCACCAGCACGCGGATGGTGCCGTCCTTAAAATTACCGAGCGCCTGCTGGCGGGCGTTCTGCGACTTATTGCCGTGGATCGCCTGCGCGGCGACGCCGGCACGGTTGAGATCGCGCGCCACCTTGTCGGCGCCGTGTTTAGTTCGGGTAAATACCAGCGCGGAGCGGATGTTTTTGTCCGCAAGCAGGTGCACAAGCAGGTCGGTCTTGTGCGGCCGGTCGACGAAATACACCGACTGGTCGATTGCTTCGACCGGCGAAGACACCGGTGTGACCGCAACCTTTACCGGATCGTGCAGCATCGAATCCGCCAGTTCCGCGATTTCGGGCGGCATGGTGGCGGAAAACATCATAGTCTGCCTCGCGGCGGGCAGTTTCGCGATCACCTTTTTTACATCGTGGATAAAGCCCATATCCAGCATGCGGTCGGCCTCGTCGAGCACAAAAATCTCCACCCGGCTCAGATCCACGAGCTTCTGGCCGATCAGGTCGTTGAGCCGGCCGGGGGTCGCCACGAGGATATCCACCCCGCGGCGCAGCGCAGCCACCTGCGGAACCTGCGACACGCCGCCGAAGATCACACAGTTAAGCAGCCGGGTATGCCGGCCGTAGGCGTCAAAACTCTCCTTGATCTGGAGAGCGAGTTCCCGCGTCGGGGTCAGGATCAGCGCCCGCACCGGGCGGGGCGGCTGACCGGCGTACCGCGCGGCGGACAGCCGTTGCAGGATCGGCAGCGCAAACGCCGCGGTTTTGCCGGTGCCGGTCTGCGCGCAGCCGAGCAGGTCACGACCGCTGCATGCGGGCGGGATCGCCTGCGACTGAATGGGGGAGGGCTCGGTATAGCCCGCTTCTTCGACCGCGCGAAGCAGCGGGTCGGCCAGGGGCAGCTGAGAAAATGTCATCGAATCGGATTCTCCGTTTTTCTGTAAATTTTTGTTATGACGTTTAAGCAGGCGCCGGCCCGCCTCCTTCGTCGCGGGATATCAGCCGTCTGCCGTTTCGTCCCGAACAGGCGCAAGCCCTTTTCGTCCGCAGACAGGCCGAGGTGCCTATCCGCATACCCGGTGGGATGCTGCGGTACGGGACGTATTTTGGGGCGGGGGATGTGCTGGTTTATCGACGGCGCTGGGGCGGTATCTTGGCCATAGTTATTCCGGCTTGTCCGGATATACCGCGCGGCGCAGCACGGCATACGCTGCGGCGGGCTCGTCCACCGTGAGCACCCGTTGCTCCATCGGGCAGAAACCATCGCCGGTGCGGTTGCGGATCATCGGCACCCGTTCGCCGCAGGCATAGGGTACCCCATGTGCACGCAGCACCTTTTCCGCCGGGACACTGAGCACCCCGGCGTACACCTGTGCCGCGCCGCCATACAGGAACAGCAGCGCGGCCGACCGGCCGATCACCTTGTCGGCCACCGCCGCGCCGCGGAAGAAATCCGGATCGGCCGAAAGCCGGTCGAGCACCGGCCGGATGCCGCGCCCATAGTCGGTGAATACGTTGGTTTCCCGGAAGGTCAGCAGCGACGCGCCGGATTCCGCCAGCGCCCGCCGCTGCACGTCAAAGTCCATCACGCTGCAGCCACCCCGCTTTCCTGGCTGCCAGCAGCAGAAGCGGCACCAAAATCCATTGCAGCACGATGCCCGGCAGTCCCGCGACCGTCGCGGTCCATGCGGCGGCGGCTGAGAAGGCGCCGAGATGCAGCAGGCGGCCTGCAACAAACAATGCGAGCGCGTAAATCAGCCGGCCGGCGAGCTGCGCGAGCGGCAGTCCTGCCCAAACCGGCAGCTTAAGCCGACGGATGGCCAGTCCGGCAAAAAAGCCGTAGGCCGCCAGTTCGCACACCATGAACGGCAGCCGTATAAGTGGCGGCATGCCGGTGAACGCACTCAGGCAGGGGGTGATTCCCCCGAGGGCCAGCCCCCACCACGGGCCGAGAAAAAAGCCGCCCAGCAGCACTGGGATGTGCATCGGCAGCCACACACCGCCGGCTGCCGGACCGCCTACCAGATGGAATACCTGCGGGAACAGCACGCCCAGCGCGAGCAGCAGACCGCCTGCCGCGACGGTGCGCGCTTTAGAGGATGTCATAGATTGGACCGCCTTTCCGGAAACGAGGCGTCGCCCCGTATCTTACCGCCTTTGGAGAGGCAGACAAAACTTCTGATGAGACTCACTGAAGTTATTTAACGTCTGCTGCAAACTTTGCCGCGACCTCCTTCATGCGGCCGGGGATGTCGATGTGCTGCGGGCAATGCTTCGCGCATTTGCCGCATGCGCGGCACAGATCCGCCTTGCCCTCCACGGCAGCATACGCCGCAGCCGCCTCTTCGGCGGACACGACCGCGCTGCGGTTGTAGGCCTCGAACACTTTCGGGATTTCCACCCCAAATGGGCAGGGCATGCAGTACGCACATTTGGTGCAGGGGACGAGCGCCATTGTATCGTAGGCAGTTTTGGCGTCGGTAAACATGGTGCACTGCGTATCGGTGAGCATGCCGGGCAGGGCACGCGAAGCGTAGTCGAGGTTTTGCTCGACCTGCTCCATCGTGCTCATGCCACTGAGCAGAAGGCTGACCTCCGGGCGATTCCATACGAAGTCGAGCGCCCACTCCACCGGGCTGCGTTCTTCGGTAAGCACCCGCTGTACGCCCGGCACAGGGCTTGCCAGCTTGCCGCCGAGCAGCGGCTCCATCACGATCACGCCGAGCCCTTTGGCGGCGGCATATTCCAGACCGCGCAGCCCGGCCTGATGGTCGATATCGATGTAGTTGAACTGGATCTGGCAGAATTCCCAGCCGTCATAGCTGTCGATGATCCGCCGGAAGGTGTCGAAATCGTCGTGGAACGAAAAGCCGATGTGTCGGATTTTGCCGTCTGCTTTCGCCTTCTCCATCTTGTCTATCAGCCCGAACGGCACCGCCACATTGTCCCAACCACCCCGGTCGAGCGCGTGCATCAGATAGAAGTCGATCGTGCCGATGTCCAGCCGCTCGAGCTGGGTTTCCAGGCAACGGTCAAAATCTTCCGGGCACTTATGTAAGCCGATCGGCGACTTGGTCGCCACATAGGTCTTTTCACGATAGCCGTCTTTGAGCGCCTTGCCGACCAGGCCCTCGCTCTTGCCGTCGTGGTAGAAATACGCCGTGTCCACATAGTTGACCCCGCCGTCGATCGCGCGGCGGATCATGCGGATCGCTTCCGGCTCGTCGATTTCTCCGCCCGCCATCGGCATGCGCATCGCGCCAAAGCCGAGCGCCGAAACCTTTTCCGCCATGCGGCCGAATTGCCTGTACTGCATGGTCATCGCCTCTTCTTTTCAAATTCGCTGCGGCCTGTCCGGCCATTCGATACAGTATATCATATTCCTGCCCGCAGAGCAAGTGCGGGGCGGAGGGAAAACATATCCGGCCGGAATTGCACAATCCGTGGGAATGTGGTAAGCTGGGATTGGAACCCGCATGCAGCGCGTGCAGACAGGCGGACGCCGGCGCAAAAAGGCCGGGAGCAACAGGGGGATAGCAACATGACAACCTATCGGCGGCTGACGGCGTCGGAAATCGACCGGGCGCTGTTTGCCGGGTTTGTCCGGCGGCAGGAGGTGACCCGCTGCTGGCGGAAGATCAACGGCGCATGGCAGATCCGGGATATCGCATTTGTTGACGACTGGTCGGAAGAGGATTATGCGTTTCTGGTGACCTGTCTGCAAAACACGGTCTGTACCGGCGGCGCGGTGTTCGGGGCGTTCGCGGACGGTGTGCTCAAGGGCTTTGTGTCGGTGGAGTCCGCTCCGCTCGGCAGAAACGGCGATTACCGCGACCTGTCGAGCCTGCACGTCTCGCAGGAACTGCGCGGGCAGGGGATCGGCCGGCGGCTGTTTGCGCTCGCACGGGAGTTCGCGCGGGAGCAGGGCGCGCTAAAGCTCTATATTTCCGCCCACTCGGCGGTCGAGACGCAGGCGTTTTACCGTGCGATGGGCTGCACCGAGGCGCAGGAGTATGATCCTGAGCATGTGGAGCGGGAGCCATGCGACTGCCAGCTCGAATGCCGGGTGTAAGATAAACAGGCGCCACCCCGGTCGCTTCCTGCGGTGCAGGATGCCGACCGGCAAATAAGGAGGGAAACCCTTATGCGGCTTTGCATTGCTGCCGCTCCATGCAGGGTCTGACGGCGGACACGCCGCATGGAGCTTACATTACTGTCCGCGTCAGGCTTTGCATTTTTATCGGATGATTTTTCACGATAAAAAGGAGCAAAGCCAAAATGAAACAGGTAAAAATTTTCCACGGTCTGGGTCCGTTCCTGCTGCTTTGGAGCACCCAGGCGCTTTCCTCGCTCGGCAGCGCCATGACCAGCTTCGGCCTGGTCATCTGGTCGTATCAACAGCACGGCTCCGCGCTGACCACCGCGCTTTTGTCGGTGTGTACCTATGCGCCGTATGTGCTGCTGAGCATTTTTGCCGGCGTGATCAGCGACCGGTGGGATAAACGGCGTATCATGCTCGTATGCGACACTCTGGCCGCCGCTGTCACACTTACGGTATGGGCGCTGCTGCATACCGGGCGGCTGGAGGTATGGCACCTGTATCTGCTCAACGCGGCCAGCGGCCTGATGAATGCAGTGCAGCAGCCTGCCTCCGAGGTGGCGGTGAGTCTGCTGACTCCGAAAGAGCAGTATCAGCGGGTCGGCGGCCTGCGCGCGCTGTCCGGTTCGCTGGTGACGGTATTGACCCCGCTGCTCGCGACCGCCATTACTGCTCTGGCGGGGATGGATGCGGTGATTCTTGTGGATCTCGTGACCTTCGCGGCCGCCTTTGCGGCGTTGTTCGGGTTTATCCGGCTGCCGAAGGATGTGTGTCCGGCCGGCGAGCGGGAATCTTTCCGCCGTGCGGCGGGCGACGGCTTTTTGTATTTGCGCCGCAATCCCGGCATCCTCGGCCTGATTGCGTTTCTCGCCGCGATCAACCTGATTGCCTCGATGTATGAAGCGGCGCTGCCCGCAATGGTGCTTTCCCGACAGGGCGGCGGACAGGCGGCTCTCGGCGCAGTAACTGCCTGTGCGGGTGTCGCCAACCTGGCTGGCAGCGTGCTGGTATCGCTGCTGCCCGCACCGAAAAACCGGGTGCGGGTGATCGGCAACGCCCTGCTGTTTGCGATGTCTACCGAGAACTTTTTTCTTGCCTTCGGCCGCAGTGCGCCGGTGTGGTGTGCGGGAGCCATACTCGGCTGGCTGGCGATTCCGCTGATGAACGCCAACCTCGATGTGGTCCTGCGTTCCCATATTCCGCTCGACCGACAGGGACGGGTATACGCTGTACGCAACGCCCTGCAGTTTTTCACTATCCCTGTGGGTTATCTGCTCGGCGGGGTGCTGGTGGACCGGGTGTTTGAGCCGCTGATGGCGGCACAGCCGCCAGACAGCCCGCTCACCGCCGCGTTCGGCAGCGGCAAAGGCTCCGGCGCGGCCGCGCTTTACGCTGTGCTGGCGGTTGCGGGAATTCTGGTATGCCTGCTGTTCCGCCGGTTCCGGCCGATCCGCGCGCTGGAAAAGGAAGAACAGCCATAAAAAAGAAGGCCGCCGGAGCAAATCCGGCGGCCTTCTTCCGTATAGTGTTATTCCGACGCGGTGTCCTCCAGCAACGGGCGGTGCACCGCCGCGAGCAGCTCGTGTCCCCGGGCGGTCGGGTGCGGGTCAAAATCCAACGTGCTCCAGTCGTCGCCGTCCACGTGCGCGTTGGTCAACCGGGTATCGCCGGTGTCGGCAGCAAAGGCCGCGGCGGCGTCCGCGAGCAGGCAGCCGTTTTCCTCGGCGATGCGGCGAATGGCGGCGCACAGCTGTTCCATATACGGCGCGGCTACCGCCTCGAAGTCAAGGACGACCGCATCTCCGCTTTTGAGCGCGACACCGTCAAAGGGGTTGTATATCGTCATCAGCACGATGCGGGCGTTCGGGTTGTGCTCCCGCAGCAGCGCAATGGTTGCGGGGAGGTCTTCCATCAGATGCCGGCAGCCCTCGTCGGTGATCTCCTGCAGCCGGCCGCCGCCGAGGAAAGCCTGGATTTGCAGCGCCAGTTGGCCTATTTCGGCCAGCGACAGCTCTGCCAGATCGGCGGGGGAGGACAACTCACCGAACAGCAGCTGCAGCTCGGCGGACAGCGGCCTGAGCAGGTTGTTGCCGCCGATGCAGATGGTGATCGCGTCGGCATTCTCCAGCAGATGCTGCGCATCCCCGCCGCCGGTCAGCAGCGCGGAAACCTGCGTGTGCATCTGCGCGGTGGTATGGCCGCTGACCGCGAAATTGCCGAACTCCACCCTGTCATAGGCGGCGCCGATCTCGTCCCGCAGCCGTTCGGGGTAGCTCTTTTCTCCGTCCGCCAGCCCGTATCCCGCTGGAATGGAATCCCCCAGCGCGGCGTACCGCCATACGGTGGCTGCCGCGGATTCCGGTGCAGATTCGGTCGGCGTACCGCTCCGGCAGCCCCCGAGCAGCAGCACCGCTGCCGCCAGAAGAAATGCGTATATTCTGTGTTTCATCCGGGTGCCTCCTTTCGCCGTTCCCTATTAGTCCTATGCAGCCCGGGCAGGTCCTGTACGCAGCGGAATGCGGCTGCACGGGCAGAAAAAACCGGCATCCGGGAGGATGCCGGAAAAGGGCGGATAGAATCAGCCGAGCGGCGGCGCATTGTCGTCGGTCGGCGGTACAGGATGCTCCGCCTCGTCTTTTTTGCGTTTTTTCTCATAATACGCGAGTACCCCCGCCACCACCAGCACGGCTACGCATACGCCGATCAGGATAAAGGGTACCAAATTCATCGGGACTCCGGTAACCGGGCTCATAGACAAACGCTCCTTTCACCAAAACACGCAGGCGGTCAGGCTGCTGAGCAGGCCGTATTCCTCCGCCAGCCAGTACAGACCTTCCAACGTCGCGCCGAGCAGGATGGCCAGCAGCAGAATGATCAGTACCGCGATAATCAGCGCCACGATCAGTTTGGCAATGATGCGGCGGGCTTTTTCGTCCATACTCCGACCTCCCTGCAAGCCCTATTGTAACATATTCCGCCGCGAATGCAAGCAAAAGCAAAAAAAGTTCTTGCAAAATCCGCGCGGACAGTGTAGAATATATGAGGTCAAAAGATAACCGCCCGTGGCGAAGCTGGATATCGCAGTGGATTCCGATTCCAAAGGCCGGGGGTTCGAATCCCTCCGGGCGGGCCAAAAAAGGGAAAACCGTACGCGGCAGCGTGCGGTTTTTTCTTTTTTATTCCTATCCCCGCCAGGGAGGCGAACGCCCGCGGGTTCAGAATCCCTCCGGGCGGGCCAGACCTGCGGTCGGCAATTCGTAATGAGTTGCCGGCCACTTTTTTATCTTGTGGCTCGACCATAAGTAGGGTTCATTTTGTCTCATCCTTACAGAAAACAGACGCCGCATACGTCAGTATGCGGCGTCTGTTTTTTATTCGGAGGGATTCGGACCCGGAGAGGGTAAACGACGTTGAAAAACATCCCGGCTTATCGGCGCGATACGGGAATGTTCTATCCCGACACAAAAACCGATGCAGCCGGTTTCGCGTGACAAAGCGGCGCGCGGATGGTATACTGTGGACAAAGGCTGTGCGCTCCGTTTCGAAGGTGCGGCATACGGGCATACTATCTTCATCGGAGCTGCGCTGCATCGGGAAGCGGTTGTCCGGAAAAGAGAAGGGAGCGGAAAATATGGAAGGAAAACGGCTGACGATGCTGGACCTATTGGTGGAAACCCACATCGGGCTGGAGCGGCAGGGGCCGGGCAGCCCGGAGGCGACGACCCGGGCACTGAGCTTCGTGGAAAATCCCGGCGCGATCAGGCGCACGGCGGATTTGGGCTGCGGCACCGGCGGACAGACAATGATGCTCGCACAGCATCTGGGGGGCACTCTGGTTGGTCTGGACCAGTTTCCCGCCTTCATCGACCGGTTCAACGCCAATGCCGAAAAACAGCAGCTGCAGAATCGGGTGACCGGCTTGGTCGGCTCGATGGAGGATCTGCCCTTTGCGGAGGGGTCGCTGGATCTGGTTTGGTCGGAGGGTGCGATCGACAACATCGGGTTTGAAAAGGGGCTGACCTACTGGAGTGCCTTCTTGAAAAAGGACGGTTACGTCGCGGTGACCTGTCCGTCGTGGTTTACCGACGAGCGCCCCGCCGAGGTCGAAAAGCTATGGAGCGAGGCGGGCAGCCGCCTGGACGCGATCGCAGACAACATCGCTGCCATGCAGAGGGCTGGCTATGTCCCGGCCGCAGCGTTTGTGCTGCCGGAGGTGTGCTGGACCGAACACTATTTCCGACCGCGGGCGGCTGCGGGACAGGCGCTGCGCGAAAAATATCCCGGTGACTCGACCGTGGAGGAGTTCCTGGAGATGAACTGGTACGAGGAGGCGCTGTACGACCGGTACAAGGCGCTGTATGGCTATGTATTCTACATCGGCAAAAAACGGTAAGCCGCTGCGCTTGAGCGGTGCGGACGGATGTAGTATAATGAAGAAAAATGGAGGTGCGTGACATGGACAAGGCTCTGCGGGAAGAGATCGTGCAGAAGACCAGGACGCTCGTCGGGGCGCCGACCTGCAGCCGTGAAGCGCGGGAGGCTGGTGAGCGCTGGCTGAATGCGGTGGGAACCGCAAATGAAGCGGTTCAAACCCGGGCGTTTATTCAGGAACTGGAAGAGGATATCATGCCAATTGACAATCTGATTGCATTTGCCCGCTCGGAAAAGGGACAGGCGTATTTTGGGGCGGATGCTGCTGCCGGCATCGCTGAGCATGCTGAGGAAATCAAGGCGGCAGGCGCGCGTTACTGCGACTGTCCGGCCTGCGCGGCAGCCGAAGCGATACTGGTGCACAGGGATGCGCTGCTCGCGGAATAAGCCACGCGGCGCGGAAATCTGCCTTTTTCTGCTGCCGGAAATTCGGAGGGCAAAAGCACTGCAGCCTCGTGCAGCGGTGCTTTTTCTTTGCGGTTTTCTTCGTGGAGGCACTGCTGCATGTTTCGGCGGCAGGGCTGTTCATGCGTCTGGAGCGGCGGCGCGGGGTGGATGATGTCGGATCGTGAAAGAGGGGAGACGGACTCGTCCGTCTCCCCTTCCTTTATGCGGTCCGCGTCGTCCGTGGACAACCGGCATGTTCATTGGTTGTGTGTTTTTATGCCTCTGTGCTGAAAGCAGTGGCATGCGCAGCTCAGTCCGGGTATTCGTACTCAAAAGCGGCACAGCGGCTCTCTCCCTCAAGCAGCACCGTGCTGTCCCGAGAGAACCGGTAGGCGGCGCAGCAGGCCGCGCTTTCCCGGATGATGCGGTTCATTGCCCCGCCGGACGGGGCGTAAAGCGGGTGCGTGGTCTTCTCGATAAGCCGGGCAGTAAGGGTATATTTCCCCTGCCGCACCTCGACGGCTCCATCACCCAGCCGCGTGATTCGGGCGCCCAGATAGGTCGCCAGCCGGTATTCCCTGCCCCGCAGGAAAACGACGCCAATGATGCCGGTGAACTGCAGCGGGCCGACCGGGATGTCCGCCGCCGAGAGCATCAGCGCGTCTGACCCGAAATGGCACTGGGTCCAGAGATACCGCCGCGGGAAGGAACGCCCGCGATCCCCTTCGATGTAACCGAGGCCGTCGTCAAACCGATATTCGGTGCCGTTGACGGTCAGCCGGCCGCGCACCGCGTGGGTCATGCTGTATACGCTGTGACGGCATTCCATTCCCGGCACAAACCGGAACGGCCCCATGATGTCATAGCGCAGCGGGGTCAGCGGGCCGAACCGCACATGCCCTTCGATCTGCAGCAAAGACGTGTGCAGGTGGATTCGGATCTGCCGGCTGCAGAATACATTGCGCCCGATGCGGATGTCCGGCCGGCCGGGCCGGCGCACAAAATCCTGTGCGGGAAACGGCAGACAGAACGCTCCACTTTCGGTGATGATCTGAAGTGAACAGGTTTGCTGTCCCCCGGAGCGGTGCAGTGCCGGAATAAAGGCTATGGTTTGGTTGGGTGACTGCAATTTATAATAACATCCGTTAAACAGTTCTGGCATGTGGCGTCTTTCCCTCTGCGCGGCGGAATTACGGACGGCGAACCGGCCGCGGCGTTAGTGTGCCCCGCTGCGCCGGCGCCCATGCATCTGCAGAGATGCCGCAAGGGAGGACGGCATTTCGCGGCAAGCCGCGAAGGTGGAATTTTTCGGAAAATGGCTTTCTCTGCCTGTACACGGCTGCCACGCTGCGGCTCGGCCTGGGCAAAAATCTCCTGACTATTCAGTCCTTTATCCCTTTTTGAGATGCGGCCTTTACCTTTCCAATAATATTTGTTATGCTGTTAGCTGGTAAGGTCGGTTCGCCCTGCGGGCAGCCAGACGCGTGCAATCGAGGCAAAGGAGCGATACGCATGTCCCTGTTTGACCGCTTTTCGCCCGTTTTTACCGACGAGCTGCGAGGGAAGCCCCTGTATACCCTGATCCGGAATGCGGTGCGTCCGGACGGCAGCCTGCCGGTGGATTTTGCGCTGCCACAGAAGGCGTGGCGGCACAAGATCACCTTTATGGACGGCGCGCTCGATGGAATCATGCTGTACCACTCAGACAGTCCGCGACAGGATGTACGGCCGCTGTGTGCTGCTTTCGACCAGATCGCGGCGGGAGATTTCGGCGGTGCGGATCGGTTACTGTATAGCTATTTCCGAAAAAGAGAGAATCCGCGGATGCTGCGTGTGATCGATCCGCTACAGGAATGGATACAGCGGGAGCGCGGCGGCGTGGACGCGGAACTGTTGTACCGTTATGCGCTGGCGGTCATCGAACGGTCCGTCAGGACCGAGGAGATCAAATTCGCACTGGCGCTGCTCGAACTGTTGGATACCGGGGATGATGCGGCGGTGCGGCAGATGGTGACGACCCTTGCGCTTTCGGATGAATTTACGCTGTTTGCGCTGTATATTGAGCGGCGTTGGCCGGACGGCAATGCGCAGGTCTTTGAAACGGCGCGGCGGGTACACGGCTGGGGTCGAATTCATGCGGTGGAGCAGCTCGAGCCGGACAACGGCGAAATCCGCAGCTGGCTGTTGCACGAGGGTTGGGACAACCGTGTGATGGGGGAATATTCCGCGCTCACCTGCGCGCGAAAAGGCGGGCTGCTTGAGCGGTTGGAGCAGCCCAGGATTTCCCGTGCGGATTTTACGTCCGCCGGCCAGCTGCTGGTACTGCTGACCAACGCCGGGCCGGTGTCCGGGCTGAACGATTTTGAACGGCCGTCGGCGCTGCTGTCGGCTTATCTCGCGCACGCGGCCGCCATGGCGGACACGCGCGAGGATTTGATGGCGCTGGATGCGGTGAAAGCCTATGTGGAATCGTCCGCGCTGCCGGATAAGCCGGCGCTGCTGGCGGCGTGCCGGCGGGCGAGGGAAAAGTAGGATAAGCCGGTGCGAACACGACATCATTTCGAGGAGGAGAATGCCGATGCTGCACAAAATTGAGCGAACGGGATGGGCGCGGGAGGCGACCTGGCGCCGGTTTATGGAGGAAGTCCCCTGCACGTACAGTATGTGCGTCAACCTGGATATCACCCGGCTGTACGGCGTGGTGAAGGCCGGTGGATACCGGCTGTTTGCGGCGCTACTGTACGGCCTGTCGCGCGCGGTCAACCGCCGGGCGGAGTTCCGGATGGGGCTGACCGCCGACGGCGAACCCGGTATTTATGACGAGGTGCATCCGTGTTATACGGTGTTTCACCCTGAAAACGAGACCTTCACCAGCGTCTGGCAGGCGTACGATCCGGATTTCGCGGCTTTTTCGGCCGCCTATGTCGCACGGGACGAGCAGGCGGCCGTACCGCCGCCGGAGAATATTTTTCACGTATCCTGCCTGCCGTGGGTGTCCTTTACCGGCTTCAATCTGAATCTGCCGGCCGGCTTCCGCGACCTGGAGCCGCTGTTTACCGTCGGCCGTTTTTTTGAACAGGACGGCCGGCTGCTTCTGCCGCTGGCGATGCAGCTGCATCACGCGGCCTGCGATGGATACCATGCAGCAATGTTTCTTCAGGATCTGCAGGCGTGGATGGATGATTTTGCCGGATAACACCGCTGTGCGGCGCACGGGGAAAGGAGACATACGAATGGTAAAGGTACTGTTTGTCTGCCACGGCAACATCTGCCGCAGTCCGATGGCGGAATTCGTGTTCCGCGATATGGTGGAGAAGGCAGGGCTGGCACAGCGCTTCACCGTGGCTTCCGCCGCGACCAGCCGCGAGGAGATCGGCAATCCGGTGTATCCGTCGGCGCGGCGCGTGCTGGCCGGATACGGCATCGACACGCCGTCGCTCCGTCGGAAAACCGCCCGCCAGCTGACCGCGGCGGATTATGGCGTTTTTGACCGGCTCATTGGGATGGATACGGCCAACCTGCGGAACATGCGGCGCATTTGCGGAGGTGATCCGGATGGGAAGCTTTCGCTGCTGCTGGACTATACCGATCGGCCGGGTGAGGTGGCCGATCCCTGGTATACCGGAGATTTTGCCCGGACACTGCGGGATGTGGAGGCGGGCTGCCGGGGACTGCTCGCGTTGCTGCGACAGGCGGAAGAAAAAGATTGAGCAAATAAAAAAGGAGCCGGCACAGACTTGCAATCTGTGCCGGCTCCTGCGGCTTTTTCAGGCTTTCGGCAGAAAAACGGCGCGAAACATTCGGTGCAGTCCCCAGCCCAGGCATAGAAAAATGCGGACGGATTCACACCTGTGCAGGCAAGCACGGTATGCAGCAGTCGGAACAGCAGGGCGATGATTTTGATCTGCATAACGCAGATATTGACCGACCGCAGTCTTTCCTTTACGGCCTCCATCCGCATTGCTTTTCTCCGTTTGTCGGTCCTCGATTTACTGCCATTTTCGTTTGCTGTCAACCACAGAACGGGAAAAAGGCATTGACGAGCAGGGGGGAATCGGCTATACTGGGAAATACAGGAAAGTACACATTTTGAGAATCTCGTTTTCACTGGGAAACGGGATTCTTTTTTTACATTTTGCCGCAAATTTACAGTTAGGATTTCAGAACAGTGCCTAATATTATGCGGCAAAAATACGCTCTCAAAATGTGTGAAATTTCATACACCGCGTCTGATTGGTGAATTATATTCTAAAGGAGTAATTTGACAAAAAAGTCCGCAGGCAACTTGAAAAAGTGGAGTAAATGTGTTATAATTTTCTATATATGGATAACTATACATGGCGAAAAAATATTTTCTGGTTTTTCCTCTCTTTCTTCGTCATTTTTGGACAAGCGAGGGGTCTTACTATATGAAAAGAATTTTCGCCGCCGGAGGCTTAGGCTAAAGGGGCGGGAGCCCCAGCAGAAAACCCCGCTGTGTTGAGGAATACGCGTGCGGCGGGACGGAGGTTAAGGATGGTGAGGGGAGACATGAAAAAGGCTGCACAGAAAGCCCGGCAGCGCCGCGTAATGGCGGGACTGACGGCTGTGCTGCTGACAGCGGCTCTCGCTGTAATGGCGGCTGTGCTGCCGGCAGCGGCGCAGACACAGGAGCAGGCGGTGAAGCTGGAGCTGTACCGCCGTCAACCGGAGGACAACGAGAAATTCACCGCGCGGGACATGCTGCCCGGTGACACGCTGACCCGCTATTTTGCGGTGCGGGCGTATCATGACGAAGACATTGAACTGCTGTTCACCGCCGACGTCACCGAGGAGGAAAAGGCGCTCGGTGACGTGCTGCAGCTGCGGGTGGCCGATGCGGATTCGGGGCGTGTGCTGTGTGAGGGGACATTTTCCTCGCTCGACGGGCAGGCGTTTGCCCACACGCTGACGGCGAACGACGACGGGCAGAGCACCGCCTATTACCGCGTGGATGCGTGGCTGGATACGACGGTGGGCAACGAATACCAGGCAGCACGGCTGCTGGCCGATCTGCGCTGGTATGTGGAGGACGACGGCGGGCTGACCCCGCCGACGACCGGCGTTGCGGCACAGATCGGCCTGTGGACGGCTGTGGGCGCGGCGGCGTTGCTGGTATTGTTCTTGGTGCTGCTTTTTGCCCGCAGGAGAAAGGAGGCACGGCATGGATAAGCCGGTTAAGGCCCGGCGCCGGGCCGGTGCCAGCCTTGCGGCGGCGATCGTGCTGGCGGTGCTGTTGGTGCTGACCACCGTTGCGCTGGGCGCTTCTTTTGTCGGGGTGGGCGACAACCTGTTTGAAACCGGTCAAGTGGCCATCGCGCTCAACGGCGGACGGCCGGTTTTCGCAGGCGGTGATCTCAATATCGAGCCGGGGCATACCTTAGTGCGGGATTTCACTGTGGACAACCGCGGCACGGCCGATGCTTACGTGCGGCTGTATCTGCAGGATGTCGAGGGTTCACTCGGACAGGCGCTCACCTTTTCCGTGTATGACGGCGACGAGCTGTTGTATACCGGCAGCGCGGATGCCTTTACGCGGGAGAATTCCTGTGTGCTCGAACGTCCGCTCGCTGTAGGCGAAAACCGCACCCTGACCGCGGTTGTACATATGCGCGAGGATGCCGGCAATGGCTATCAGGCCGGAGGCGTAACCTTCACGATTGCCGCTGATGCGGTGCAGATACGCAATAATCCGGACAAGGCCTTCACCTGACCATTGTCCGGTCAATAGCGATGTTCCGCCGGAAAGGTGCAAATTTTGAAGAAAAGGAGTAAGAGAGTTGAAAGCAAGTAAGAAATCCCTAATCGCCAGCGGCGTGTCGCTGCTGGCAAGTGCGGCGCTGCTGGCTGGCTCCACCTTTGCATGGTTCACCGACAGCGTCACAAACACCGGCAACAAGATTCAGTCCGGCAAGCTGGCGATCAACGCGTATGCGTATGATCTCGCCGCAGACGGCACCCAGAGCTTCACGATTGAGGGTGTCAACGGCGATAAGGCGTTTGCGTTTGAGGCAACGCCGCAGAACCTGAAGACGGACACAACGCCGATCATCAACGATACGCTGTTTGAGCCGGGCAAGTCGAACGCGAAACTGCTTAAGGTCGAAAACGCGGGAACCCTCGCGGCGAAGATCCGGCTCGAATTTCAGATCATGGACGGCAGCCTGACCGACGCGCTGTGGTTTGATTTCGTGCAGGTGAAGGACGGCGCAGTCGTCGGTGCGTTCCAGAAGCGCCCGATGAGCGAGTTGGAAACCATTGCGGACGGGATGGAGCTGCCGCTGCTCGCGAACGAAAACGTGCAGTTTATTCTGGTGTACGGTATGAACGAGAGTGCAGGCAACGCGTTCATGGAGAAGACCTTCTCGGCGGATGTGGCGATCCTCGCCGCACAGTATACCAAGGAAGAAGACGGCTTTGGCAGCGATCAGTACGACAAGGATGCGGCGTATCCGGGTCATGTTGCCACAGAAGCAGAATTTAAGGCGGCCTTTGAACAGGCAAAAGATGGAGATAAGATTGTCTTGGATCAGGATATTGCCATTACCAATACGGGAAGTTATGGGAACGGTACTCCAGACACCTACATCCTCGCGAATGATATTGTGATTGATTTGAATGGCAAAACGCTGACGGTAAACAGCAATGACCGGTTTATGCTGGCAGGGGATAACATTACAATTAAAAATGGGACGATTAAAGCCGGACCGATGGGAAGCGGAAAAATTTCGTATTCCCTGGGGGTTACAGCTGGTAGTAAAAACGCTCTGATTGAAAACATCACGATTGAGGGCGGTATAGAGGTGCTGGGCAGCGGAGCGACTGCCACGCTGCGCAACGTAACGTCCACGGCTACGAATTATTACAATGTTTATCTGGCCGGCGGAGCAACCGCAACCGTTGAAAGCGGTGAGTATACCAGCGCTGCCGGTAAGGTGCATTTTTATACACAGACCCAAAACGACAAGATTATTGTCAATGGCGGAACATTCAGCGGCGGAATGCCCACGCACGCAGGAAGCGGGACGATGAATAACAACATCTGACCGATGCCAAACGGGTGTAAGGTGTTTTTGTACCCTGCGCCGCGCAGTTTCTGCCGGGTAGGCGGCGCATACGCAATGCTCAAACCTCGTGAGCAGAGGAAGGACAGCTGAACTGACGGCCTTCGGCTTTGGGTGTGTTATCCGGAGTGCCTGCCCCGGAAACACGCCGGGAATTATATTAAGGAGGAGTTAGAACATGAAAGCAAGCAAGAAATCGCTGCTTGCGAGCGGCATGTCGCTGCTGGCGAGTGCGGCGCTGTTGGCGGGCGCGACCTTTGCATGGTTCACCGACAGCGTCACAAATACCGGCAACAAAATTCAGGCGGGAAATCTGGCAATCGAGCTGTGGGAGAGCGAAAGCGACCGATACTCCGACGCGCTGACCGATTCGCCCGCGGTGACGGTTGAGGGCTACACCACGTATAAAAACATCTCGGATGCCAACGGCGGTATTTTTGCCGATGCGCTGTGGGAGCCGGGCTATACGGCGGTCAAGAATCTGGCCGTGTATAACGCGGGCAGCCTGGCGGTGCGGTATCAGCTGCTGCTCAAGGATGTCGTAACCACCAAGGGCATCGAAAACGTGCTGGATGTGTATGTCAACGACGAGCGCGCCGGTACCCTCGCGGAGCTGGCGGACAGCGCGGTTTCTTCGGGCGTGCTGCTTGCCGGGAGCGCGGACCGCGTGCAGGTGCAGGTACACATGCAGGAGCAGGCGGGCAACGCCTATCAGGAGGCATATGCGTCCTTCGCGATCGAAGTGTTTGCGACACAGTATACCTATGAGACCGACGGTTTCGGCAGCGACCTGTATGATGAGGCTGCGCCTCTGCCGGCGGTGCACACGCAGTATGACTTTGACGATCCGGCACAGGCGGTACGTTTCTGCCCGGAATGTCAGAACAGCGGTTCCACCGCTGGACATGCGGATCATACGCAGTTCGCTGCTGCCTTTGAAATCCGTGACGGCAAAGCGGTAATCCGTAACAATACCCCACACATCGCTTTCAACGGTTTGGATTGGGAAAACAGCCGCTACACCCTGGCCTATGAGGTGGATGCCTCCGCGCTGTCCGACGGCGCGCGGGTGCGCTTCGATGCCGGTGAAAAAACCGGCTGGCAGCATATGTTTGTGGAGGTCAGCCGCAATGGTGAGATGTGCTCTGTGCAGACCTCGCGGAATACGGCTATGGTCCCGCTCGGTGAAATCGCCGATACTATGCAGGTGATCTGCACGTTTGAGAAGAACGGCAGCGGCCTTGCGATGACGGTGACTGTCACTGACGGCACGCACACGTACAGCGGCCGCCTTGACAGTGCGACGATCGGCGACCTGTACTGGAATGTGTATGAGGTCGGTGGCACAAGCGAGACATATGCGGCACTGGACAACTTCAAGTTCTATGCGACGCCGCTCCGTTCGTCCGCGGCGGCGGCCGATATCGTGGCGGAGAGCGCCGAAGCGTTCGATGAGGCGCTGGCTGAGGCTAAGGCAGGGGATGTGATCGCGGTGAGCGGCGTGACCTATACCGATCCGCTGACCGTTACCACGCCCAACGTTGTTATTCAGGGAAGCGCCGGCACCGTGTTCACCGATAAGATTGTGGTCGAGGCAGAGGGCGTCACCTTCCGCGGTGTAAACTTTGAAATCCCGATGGCCGCCGGTGATTCGGCCGCGCCGATCACCACCGGTGGTCAGGATCTCACCCTGGATGACTGTACCATCACCCGTACCACCGAGGCGGCACAGCCGTATGCCTGGCTGGTGGATGTGGGCAGCGGCGTGCTGACCGCGAAAAATACCGTGTTCACTGCGCCGTATGATCCGGAGACCGCTTTCAGTGCGTCGCCGAGCGCTATCCGCGCACAGGGCGGCGTATATCTGGACGGCTGCACCATCGCTACCGACGGCTATGCGCTGTTCACCCCCTGGGTAGACAAGGGTGAGATCAAAAACACCGTGTTCACCGGTATCGACGGCCGCCCGAGCCTCGGCGCGATCAATAATACCGCTTTTGCGGGGCTGGTCTTTGATGGATGCACCTTCGAGATGGGCTACAATTCGTCGGTGACCGGCGGCAGTTTCACCGTCCGCAATTCCATCTTTGATTTCACCAAAACCCCGGAAGGCGGCGCGGGCAATGGTCTCAACATCTACAACGCCGCCGGTGAAATTGTGCTGGAGAACAACACCTTTATCTTCTCCCGCAGCACCCAGCGCGGCATCAACCTGACTTGGGGCAACGGCTGGGGAGGTACCGAGTGGAATGGGAAGAATGTCGCCATCACCGGAAACACCTTCACCGGTACGGGCGCAGTTGCGATCCGGGTGACCAATGTTTGGGAAAACGTGCTGACTGCGGAGCAATACGCCGCGGTCAATACCCTGGGTGACAGCACAGTCGTCATCGAGTAATTATCCTTTTTCCGTCCCCTCCCCTTACGGGGAGGGGCGGAAACCGGACGGCACAGTTTTTTGCCCCCCTGTGCCGCGCGGTTTCCGTCAAATAGGCGGTGTCAAAGAAAGGGGAATCGGAGAAATGAAAATTGCACAGTCAACGATTCTCACAACGGGGGGGGGGTATACTGTCCTCTGATTAGGCAGAATGCCCAAATTCCATTTGCAGAGGAAAGGCAACTGAACTGACGGCCTCCGGCTTTTTGGTGTGTTATCCGGAGCGCCTACCCCGAAAACACGCTGAGAATTACATAAGGAGGAACCGGAACATGAAAGCAAGCAAGAAATCCCTGCTCGCAAGCGGCGTATCGCTGCTGGCGAGTGCGGCGCTGCTGGCGGGCGCGACCTTTGCGTGGTTCACCGACAGCGTTACGAACACCGGCAACAAGATTCAGTCCGGTAAGCTGGCCGTAACACTAGAAAAATTCGATCCAACGGCGGAAGAGGGAAAAGGCGGCTATGTTGATGCAGGCAGCGCGCCGCTGTTTGACTACGATAAGTGGGAACCGGGCTACACCGCCGTCGCGTCGGTGAAAATCGGCAACGCGGGTACCCTTGCGCTGAAGTATCAGGTGGATCTCGTGGTGAAGGGTGAGGTGTCGGCGCTCGCAGATGTGATCGACGTGTACTACCGCAAGGACGCGGGTGCAGTTTCGGCGCTGCCGAACAGCTTGGACGGCCTGACGCGGGTTGGTACCCTCAGCGAGGTGCTGGAGAAGACCGGCGGCGCGGCGACCGGACATCTGTCGATGAATGGCGCGGATTTTGCGACCATCGCACTGCATATGCAGGAGGGCGCGGGCAACGCTTATCAGGAGCTGTCGGTCGGGACCAGTTTTGATATTGTGGTCAGGGCCACGCAGTACACCGAGGAAGAGGACGGCTTCGGCAATAACCAGTACGACAAGGATGCGCCGCTGGACTTTGTTCCGGTGGCTACAGCTGAGCAGCTGCTCGCGGCAAGTACTGCCGGTGGCACGGTATCCATGACCGGTGACATAGCGCCCAGCAAAGCGCTGAGCATTACCAATGCCGTCCTCAACGGCAACGGCAACCGGTTGATTGGTGGTCAGCTGGGCGACAATGCCCGGATCATCAATCTCACCAACCTGAGTGGACCTGCATCCCTCACTGTCAATGGCGTGAATATGGTCGGGGAAACGGCGCAGTTCAACTCCAAGGGGATTTCTGCCTATGATGCGGATTCGATTACACTCGATGTGAAGGACAGCCGCATTGAAGCGAGGGCTTATGCGCTGCGGATCGGCACCGGTGTTACAAACGGCGCCGAGTTGAACATGGAAAATACCACTCTGGTGGGTTGGGCCGGTCTGGACACCCATGCCAAAACCAACGCCGTTTTCCGCAATGTTACCTTCAACGGAACGAATTACGACCTGTCCGGCGATTCCAATGGGTACGACGCCATTGAGTTTCAGGAGGGCAGCGAGGGCAGCACCGTACTGCTGGAAAACTGCACCTTCAATCTGATCAAATCCGGTGAGGCAGCCTATGGCTTCATAGGTGCGAATTTCGATCCGGACGAAGGCAATATTACCGTTATCTGCCGTGGTTGTACCTTTATCTATAATGGCGAGACGATTGCTTATGCGGATGTCCCGGCGTATACCTACAACATGACGGGCACCAATTCGCTGGTGATCGAATAAGATTTCCGCCGGAAAGGCGGTGCAAGAGAAAGGGGAATCGGAGAAATGAAAATTGCACAGTCAACGATTCTCACAATGGGGGGGGGCGTGCTATTCTCTGATTAGGCAGAATGCCCAAACCTGGTATGCAGAGAAAAGACAACTGAACTGACGGCCTCCGGTTTTGGGTGTGTTATCTGGAGCGCCTGTCCCGAAAACATGCCGAAAAACATAAGGAGGAGTCAGAACATGAGGGCAAGCAAGAAATCCCTGCTCGCAAGCGGCGTGTCGCTGCTGGCGAGTGCGGCGCTGCTGGTCGGCACGACTTTCGCGTGGTTCACCGACAGCGTCACGAACACCGGCAACAAGATCCAGGCGGGCAAGCTCGATGTTACGCTGGAAAAATTCGATCCGGCGGCGGAAGAAGGAAATGGCGGCTATGTCGATGCAGGCAGCGCGCCGCTGTTTGACTATGATAAGTGGGAACCGGGCTACACCGCCGTCGCATCGGTGAAGATCGGCAACAATGGCACCCTGGCACTCAAGTATGAGGTGGACCTCGTGGTGAACGGTGGGACATCCGCGCTCGCGGATGTGATCGACGTGTACTACCGCAAGGACGCGGGCGCAGTTTCGGCGCTGCCGGACAGTTTGGACGGCCTGACGAAGGTCGGCACCCTCAGCGAGCTGTTGGCGGAAACCCGCGGTGCGGCGACCGGCCATCTGTCGGCGGGCGGTGCGGATTTCGCCACCATCGCACTGCATATGCAGGAGGGCGCGGGCAACGCTTATCAGGAGCTGTCGGTCGGGACCAGTTTTGATATTGTGGTCAGGGCCACGCAGTACACCGAGGAAGAGGACGGCTTCGGCAATAACCAGTACGACGCGGACGCAGAGCTTGTCAGCGCGGTCACGCTGCAGCTTGACTACAACCCCGCCTTTGCGGCGGCGAATCCTGACAAGATCGCCCAAGCGGAGGCGATGCTCGATAAGGACGGCTACGCATCGGTTGTCGCTGCCCACCAAGCCTTCCAGGCACTGTTTGCTGATGGCGCACCGCTATTTACCGTGTGGAACGCGACCGAGAGCGTCGTGGACAAGGTAACCTATCTGATCCGTGGTACGGTGGCGGCCGGGGAGACCGGCAATGGCTATAACCTCGCAGCAGGTCCCCGCAATGCGGTGAGCGTCGACCTGATCGGCGCGGATGATCTGGCGAAGATCACCGGCAATGCGCTGTTTACCGCGAATGTTGCCGGCGGCTATACAATGCTCTTTGTCGAAGAGGGTACCTTCAACGTCCGGAACATCGAATTCACCGCGACGTCCGGGAACACCTCTCTCGGTATCAGCGGAAACATTTATGGCGCGGACAATATCCTCACCAATGCGGTGACCCTGAATATCGAAGGATGCACCTTCCATAATCAGTTGTATTTTTACCACAACGATACGGCGACCGTGCGTACCGAGAACATCAAAAACAACCATTTTATCAACGACGGGACCACGGGCTACGCCTATTTCCATCAGGGCAGTGATTTCCGGGGCGACACCAATACGGTGACATTTGAGGGCAACACGGTCGAGGGATACTCCCGCGGCATCAATCTCCAGTCTAACAAGACCGATTTTGTGCTCCGCGGTAACACCCTCACCAGCACCAACAGCATGCCCGACCGCGGCGCCCTGCAGCTGACCGACGCAAAAACTTTTGTCGTGGAAGACAACACGATCAGCGTCAGCGGCGGCAACGCGTTTTGGTTTCATGACGCGGCACAGAATACCGGTGTCACCTATGCCATCCGGAATAACCGGATTACCGCGCCGTATCTGGCCAACGACGATACCTCTTTTGGCGCCGGAGCGAAGATCAGCTCTTCCGGAAATACGCTGAATATTGCCTATCCCGGCATGTGCATGGAAAAAGGTGCCTCCACAGCGACGCCGAGCGATATCACTCTGAACTGATTATCCGGTACGGCTGAATCCGACAATATCGGTTGCATAGCCCTGCCCCGGCCTGCGCATTCCGTGCAGGCCGGGGCGGAAACCGGACGGCACAGATTTTGAACCCTACCCCGAAAACACGCTGAGAATTACATAAGGAGGAACCGGAACATGAAAGCA
>ERZ824600.359-NODE-359-length-67811-cov-28.559094_pt1 | contig 67811 bp, 63 predicted proteins | sample MGYA00519933_ERZ824600 | MGnify/ENA primary metagenome ERZ824600 (study PRJEB31778, sample SAMEA3449178) | human gut metagenome | biome: human gut; feature: human-associated habitat; material: faeces | place: United Kingdom | collected 2010/2012 ...
GCTTCTCGTGAAAGATTTATTTATCCTTATAAAGAACAATCTACTTATTCAACTATTGACTTTGTAAAAAGAGCTATTGTTTATTTCGGATATAAACCTCAAATTATTCAAACTGATAATGGTTCTGAATTTACACACACTTCTAATACTAAAAGAATTCATCCATTAGATATTTTGTGTGAAGAACTAAAAATAACTCATAAACTAATTAAGCCTAGAACTCCAAGGCATAACGGAAAAGTTGAAAGAAGCCATAGAAATGATCAGCAAAGATTTTATTCCTACTTATCTTTTTATTCATATGATGATTTATTAAAACAAATGAAAGCATATTTAAAACGTTCTAATAACATACCAATGCAAGTACTAAATTGGATGACTCCTATTGAAAAAAGGGAACAATTGAAAAGTGATGCTAACGCACCACTTTCGAATTAATATTTTTTCTGATTTTTTGGTATCACATCATTTACAATTATACAAAAGAAGCCAAATCTTCTATTTAACTTTTATAAGACTATCAGTTACACATGTAGCATTTTCACGAGCATGATCTAAATATTCATTTCTTTGAACAATATTTAAAATAAGAGTAACAAAGACATTTGATAAAAATATTAAAGCAATAGCAATAACACGTTTCATGAACGATTGAAAAGCTTTCGTTAAAGCGGCATCTTCATGAGAAGCAATCGCCTTAACAAAATCCATAATACCAAGAATTATTCCTGCTGCTAAAGCACCATAACAAACTATGTTAATAATCATTTTAATATAGTTTCTAATTCCTTGATGAGCATCTAAATAATCACATATATTATTAAAAGAAGCTTTAGTCGAGCTTAAAATTTCATTGACAGCACTTTTATATGTATTACCTCCCCAAGCAGAATCAGCATTGTCAGCTGCTGCTTCTAAAGCTGCTTGAGCATTTCTTAACTTACTATCAAAGGTAGTATTACCATTAAGACTTTCAGCTAAAGAAGTATTATCCCAATTGTGACCAGCTCCAACAAGTCTATTACCCAAAGAATTTGGATTTTTATAATAACTTTCTATATTACTAGTATCAATGATATTACCATTACCACCAAACTTATTAACACAAAAAGAAGCCGGATCTATTGTTATGCCATTTTCATTAACTATACTAGCATTATTCCTTAAATTTAAGTCATAACAATTCAAAATAGCCATATCATAATACACACCTTTAGCTTTAGTATAATTATCTAACGCTACATTTTGAGCTATTTCTTCAGCTTGAACATTAAATAAGCCCATAAAACTAACTAAAATTGCTAATAAGACTTTTTTCATATAATCACCAAGAACATTGTAGCATATATTTTTTTTACATTTTATTAATTTTCAACTCATTAATAAGATAAAATATTACAAAATAAAAAAAGTATTGTTTCCAACACTTTTAAATTACTATTTTTAATCAGTTTTAATAACTTCATCAGTAAAACAAGTAGCGTTTTCACGAGCCATATTTAAATATTCATTGCTTTGAACAACGCCTAAAATAATAGTAACAAAGACATTTGATAAAAATATTAAAGCAATAGCAACAACTCGTTTCACAAACGACTGAAAAGCCTTCGTTAAAGCGGCGTCCTCATGAGAAGCAATAGCTTTAACAAAATCCATAATACCAAGGATAATACCAAGTGCTAGAGCAGCATAGCAGACGATATCTACTATCATTCCTACAAAATCTTTAATTCCTTGATGGTTTTTCAAATATTCACATACACTAGCATATGTTAAATTTACAGCAGAAACCATACTTTCAGCATCAGTTGTGTAAGCTTTATCAGTAGTAAAAGTATCTAGTTTCCCTGCAGCCGTTTCCATCATAGCTTGAACCGTTTTTAGCTTTAAATTCCAATTTCCCCTATAATTTAATACACTAAGAATATCTTTATAATCATTAATGTCCAAATTTCGATCTCTAAATAACAAGTTCCCCAAAGAGCCCCCAGTTTGACCTTGGTCATAATAGCTATTTATGCTTTTTGAGTCTAAGGAAATATGACCACTACATTTACCTCTAGAAAATTGGTTTAAACATTGTTCTGCAGCTCTTTCATCACTTGTATAAGTTCTATTTAATAAATTTATATCATAGCAATTCAAGATTGCAATGTCACAATAAAGCCCCTTAGCTTCATTATAATCATGTTGTAATTTTTCTAATTCTGTATTATCTGCCTTTACTATAGCAACACCAATGAAATAAGTAATAACGACTAACAATATTTTTATTTTTTTCATTTAACCACCAAGATAATTATAACATATTTTCCCAAAATTAAATATTAAAGTACTTCAAAAAAATCAAAATTATGCATTATCTCAAAAAAATCAAAATTATGCATTTTGACTTTTTCACCTTCCTAACGATCAATAAAAGCCCAATCGCTTGGTCTCGTAGCACTATCTTTTGATACCCATAAATCAATTTTAATCGAGTTTCCAAGTTTGGCTTCATTTCGCCAGTTATTAATGGTACTTGTTGACCAACCCGGATGTTGATCTTTTACATTAACCGAAAACTTAGAACAAGCACCACAAACATCTAAAACAATTGCTCGATAAGCTTTAAAACGACTATCAGGTGAAGCAAGAGTGCTAGAACTAGATGTATCAGAAATATAAACTGTTAATATATCATAATAATTATAATAAGTTATATCTGTATAACTTAAATCACCATACTTTTGAATTAAACTTTTTTGATTGATAGCAGTTGCGATAACATAGTACCATTCACCTTTGTATTTATACATATACCAACCATGTTCATCTAATTTAATTTCACCATTTTTGATTTTATTTTGAACACATTCAGTTCCACATTTAGCAAGACCTGAATCATCAAAACGCGTTAAACGTACACGTTTATAAGCACCACCACTAGTTATGTCTGAACGAGCGTCGTTAGTTTCTTCTGTTTTAGAAGGAGTTTTAACATCGATAGTACAAGAGGCTTCTGTTTTATTGCCTGCATTATCAGTTACTGTAACAAAAGAAGCATAAAGAGTCTTATTAACGACATAAGTATTTTCACTTGTTTCACCATTACCATAATTATAAGATTTTATTCCTGAGCTATCTTCAGCTGTTACATATATAGCTGTATTGTTATTTTCCGATTTTCCTGTACATTTAACTGTCGGTTTAATACGATCAATATTATTGACTTCTTTAGTTATTTCAGTTCGATTGTAATTATTATCAACTACAATAAATTTATAAGTCCCATTATTATTAACTTCATAACTTATATTGCGATCAGTAGTTTCTGTTTGATCTGGTAAAATTGTACTATTATAATTATTACTAGTAATAGAAATGTCAATCGTTAAATTACGATTAGTTGGTAAATTGGTTGAAAGTTCTGCTGTTATATTCATTTCAGTGACAATCACTAAACGTGTTTCTTTTAATTGATTTAACGTATAAGTTATTAAATATTCTCCAGCGATATTAGTGTTTACATTGCCAGTAGTTATAACTTTATCTAAAACTTCTGTTCCATCTTCATAAGTAACACTTACACCAGGATCTTTAAAAGAAGTTCCTTTTTTAATATACATTTCTTTTTCACCATTTAAGCTCATTTTAGCTTTTTTAAGCGTATCATTATATTTAGCATACAAAATATATCTTTCAGCTCTTTCTAATTCCTCACCATGAGCATTTTTAACTAAATATGTTGTTTGATAAATTCCCTGTTCAGTTAAAGCTGGTCTAGTAACACTCACATTATAATTAGAAGTATAACCTGGATCTTGATATTTAGTGTCGGATGTAACTATGAAAGAATCTTCTTTCAAAGTAATATATTTATATTCTTTACTATTAATTGTTTCAATTATTTCACTTTCATATTTTGAACATTTTACATACAAATCAAAAGTATTATTATGATAATAAACACCAGTTGATTTATTACATGTATCATATGAAGTTGGAACTATTTCTTCAATATCAGCCAAAGTTATAAATTGACTTTTATTTATTTTTTTAACTCTTATATAAGTTTCAGCATCAGCTATAATACGTTTTTCAAAATCATTATTTTTAACTGATTCATTTTTAAACGTTGGCACTAATAAATATATAGTTAAAGCAATCAAAATAATTAAAACAACTATTTCAATAATATATCTTACCACTTTATATTTTTTTTCATCTTCCGCATACATACTATCACCATTATTATTGTAACATAAAAAAACAGCATTTTTGCTATTTTTTAACTTTACTCGTTGGTTTCTTAGTACCTTTTTCAGGAGTCTTTTTACCAGTTGTTTTCTTTTTAACAAATTTTTTAGTGTTTTTCATATAGTAAGCAATACCAATTATCATTCCAACACCAATACCAATGCTAGTACCAAGTAATTTAAATAGTAAATAACCTATTAAACCACCAAGAACTATACCTAGTATTACATATATTAGTAATGCTAATTGATTCTCACGTCTTAATTCAGATTCTCGGCTTAAAGGATTAATTAAATATAAAATCGTTCCTAATAGCATACCAAATGACATACCATAAGTAACAGCATTTATATTTAAAATAAATACATAGCCAATTAAACCACCTACTAATAAACCAACTAATATATAGATAGCTAATAAAAGTTTATTTTCTTGAACAATTTTTTGAAGCAAAAGTCCAAGCGATAAACCAATACAAACCCCATTTAACCAATTAATATCCAAACCATAGGAAATAATTAAACCAATTACTAAACCAACTACTATATATTTTATGAAATCAATTCTTTTCGCTTTCATCTTATTTACTTACTTTTTTAGTTGTAGTTTTTTTAGCAGCTGTTTTTTTAGTTGCTGTCTTAGAAGGTGCTTTTTTAGTAACGGCTTTTGGTTTTTCTTCTTCTATTTCTTTAGCTTTTCTATAATCAACAAATGTTGAAACAAGAATTGCCAAAAGCATTCCAATTCCACCGCCAACACCAATCCAATAATATTCAAAGAATATTAATGCAACTATTGCTCCTATGCAAAAACCTACGATCATGTAGATTACTGTTTTATCTGTTTCTTCCCTTTTTGTTACTTTTGCCATTTTAAAATCACTCCTCTATTATATTTTACCATTTTTAAGTAATTTTAAAATACGTTTTTCAAAACTTTTACATTTTCTTGTCTATTATTTGCTTTTTGTAAAGCTAAATCATGATGACTATAATCGCTTTTATTTAATCCATTTATTCTTTTAACAATTAATTCATTTTTAACTCCCCTAATAATATGATTAAAAGCAGCATCAGGATCAATAATAGGATAATTTTTATTATACAAATATTCAATCATTTCTTCATGATCAATTGGTTCAAAATAAGATAATTCAATTTCATTTTCTTGAATAAACTTCAAACGTAACCAATTTATAAATGTTTCACCTATTTCTTCAGATAAATTCATTTGATAACAAAAAATTACTTTTTCATTGGATTGAATTGCTACTTTAAAATAACCATTCTCGTTTTCCAAAAGCAAATTATAATTTTGATCACCTAATAATTCAATAGATCCTTCTAATATTTTTAATAACAAACTAATTTCTTTCAATTTCATTTTTATCACCAAAAATATTATATTTAATCATTTTTAAATTAATTGTCGAATTTTAGTTCTCTCTTACATTTTTAATTTCTAAAAGACTACCTAAATACTTATTTCCATCTTGAGTATAATAATCAGCTAAACAAGCTCCTGGTGTAAAACTCATCTCTTCCACTATCACTTTTTCGTCATTTTCTTTAAAACCAATTCTTACAAAAGGAAACTCTTTAGCTAACTTTTTAGACATTCCTAACATTTCTTTTAAATATCTTGGTTTTTTTAAAATATTTTGATTATAATAAATATCTTTACAAATAAAAATTTCATTCCACTTTAAATCATAAAACTTCAATTTTTTAGCTATTTTAACTAAAATTACCTTAGGTTTACCATTAAAACAATATATTTTATATTCAATATCATTTAAGATTTCTAATTCTTCAATAATTATTTTAGGTTTTATTTTATTAAAATATAATTCTCCTGATTCAATACCATATTTTTCTCTTTGATGATTAAAAATCTCTTGTTTTAATTTTTTCTTATTTATTTTACTCTTATCTTGACAAACATAATCATAACCATAAAAATTACTCAATTTTAAAATAAATTTATTTGGTAAATCTTTAAAATTCATTTCAAAAGCATAATTATATTTTTTTATTAGCTTAGGCAAATGCTTTTCTTTAATACCTCTACCAACTACAAATAATCTAAATAAGTAGCGATCACTACAATTAGTAACTAATTGATTATTGTTGTAATTTTTAATTTTTAAAAGCATCAATTTTTCATTAAAACCTTCAGGATTATTCAAATCTAACTCTTTATTAAATACCTGTTTATATAATTCCTTACTATATTTTTCGTTATGTTTCAAAGATTTAAATTTATTTATTTCTTTTTTTATTTTGTATTTAAGATTCATGATACCACCTACCAATAGTATATCATAACTTAACAAAGCTTTAAATAGAAGTTTTCTTTATCGCATAAATAATTGTTTATTAAAAATAAATCTTGATCTTTAAAATCAAATATTTTTAATTTAATATTAATAACTACTATCTTCTTTAAAACTAGTACCTTTGATTCGTCATTTAAATAAAACTTTAAAAATGTTTTAATTACTTTCATAATATTCTCATTTTAAAGTATATTATAAAGATTTTTTACAAATAAAAAATTAAAGTTTAAAAGCTTTAATTTTTTAACATTTCTAAATAAATTGCTAATTTATTTAACATTAAATTATTTATAGTGTTATTTTCTGGTAAAAATAAATCACTTAATATATTAATAGAAAAACCATTAATCATGATTACATCTTGATCAAATTTAGTAGCAGGAACACCATGAACAGCCCCTATAACATTCCAGAAAATAATTATTGGTAATTTATAACCAACAACTTTAAAAGCTTGTTGCCAACCGCTTAAATTAGTTCCGTAAACAGAATAAACACCTTTATCAAATTCCATATCAGAAATAATTAATAAATGACTTGGTAAATCTTCTTGTTTTAAATTATTTTCAATAGCAGTTTTAAGAATTAACTCAAAAGCTTTATCAATATCCGTATTTTCACAACAAAAAGGAATATTTTTTATTTTTTCCTTAATTGTATTACCTTTAATTTCACATAAATGTGGTTCTTTAGAAAAAGTAATAAAGTGATTTTTAAACATGCCATTATTATGTTCTGCTGTATAAATAGCAAGTCCTATAGCAGTTGCATAAGGAATTGCATGATAAGTTGTCATAGAGCCAGAAGTATCAGCCATTACTAAAACATTAGTATTACAACCATTTAAAACATCTTTTTGGTTTTGCCACATCAAATTATATAAATCATCATCAACATCATTATTCCATAATAATTTATTTATAATTTCGTAAGCAAATAAACCTTCTGTGTTAATTTTAGCTGAACCGCTTTTAACTTGCTCTTTATAATTTAAGTACTTATCTTTCATGTTATTAATATAAGCATTATTATATTTTAATAAAGCTTTAGTTGGAACTTTATTAAAATCAATATTTTCGTAAGTTCTTTCAGTCAAATTTTTTTCAACAATGTTAAGTTTACTTCTTAATTTAGCCAGTAACTTACGATATTCTTTTTCAGTCATTTTTAATTCAAACATAAGTTTTTTAGCTATTTCATTATTTATACCATGAGTACGATGACTTGGTAACCACTTGGCAAGCAATGATGGATTTTCAGCTTCTAAATCAAGCTCTAATTGTTTTTTTATTAAGGAAACGACATTATCATTTATAGGAGTATCTAATCCTTCTAAAATGTAATCATATCTACCAAGTTCACTGATAAAAGGTAAAATTCTTAAAGCACATGCAGGATGATTAAGACATAAATATTTAAAAATGATCTTAAAAATTCTTCGTTCGCCTTTACCATTTCTAATATCTAATATATAAAGTAAATTAGCTAAAGCTAAATCTTCATTTTCAAGTAAAGCATTATTAAATAAATTTATGATTTTTTCTTCAGAATTATATCTTGAAGTCATAGTAAAAACATCTAAATTACTATCATATGTTGTTAAATAATAATTAGATCCTCTAGTGTTTGTTACTGTATTATTCTTTTTCATTCCTTCTAATAAATTCATAAGCATCACCCTTTAAAATTACAAGACACAAAAATATAAACCAACTAATTAAATAAATGCTGTAAGTGTCTTTCTCAAACAACAAAATCATTATATAATGATTTCTAAAAAAAATGGTCGCTTTAAAAGCGACAAATGCTTACAATGAAGCTTTACAAAAGGTATATAGATAATCATTGATTTGATCTAAATCATAAACGTTATTATCTAAGCAATAAGATATAATTAAATCAAACTTACTATTGCTTAAAGAATATCCTGCTGAATTTAATAATTTATTAAGTTCAACTTTTGATAATTTTAAAGCTAAACATAATTTGATAATTACATTACGACGAGGAATATAATTACTATTACATCTTATTTTAGAAAATAACTTTCTATCTATATTGACCTTTTTATAAACATCCGCATCTTTATAACCACTTTTATCAATAAAAGAAAAAAGCAATTCATTAAAACTGGATGTTTTACTATAATTTAAATATTCACTTATTGAATTCATAAGAACTCCTCCTCTAACTGAACTAACTTCAGTCCCATACCAAATGTTCATGAGGAAATCAACAAATATTTAAATTACGAATTAATTATATAACATAAATAAACATTTTGCAAATTAATGTGTATTTATAAATTATTGAACCAAGTTTCAAAAATGAGCGATTGTTATAATGTAACTTTAAATTTCTTTTTTAATTGATTTTAAATAATAACTTTATTCTACTACATGTTATTTTACTTTTTTGCATTTTTTATGCGTTTTATTGATTTATTTTATTAAATATTACATTTTATCTAAAATTTAAATAAATAAAAAGACTACTTTGGGTAGTCATTAAATTATATTAAATTTGGAATATTTCCATATATTTATAAATTTTTTAAAGCCTTAATAAAATTTTTTGATTTTAAATAAAGTCCAGTATATCTTTCATAATAATTATCAAGAAAATTATTTATTTCATTTTTTATATTATCACTTACATTTATTTTTTCAATTTTTTCAAGATCAAGATAATAATATATACGAATCATTTTTAAAGTTTTAGGCGATACAATATAATCATTTTTAAAACACTTATTACAAACAAAACCACCAGCACTCGATGATAAAGTCTTAATATTAGTTTTAGTTCCACACACACTACAACAATCAATTATTGGTGTTACACCTAAATAATCTAAATATTTTAATTCTAAAATATTCATAATTACTAAACCATCATAACCTGCATTTATTTTTAAAATTGCTGCTATCGCCATATCAAAGACTGATTCATTAAAATGCGTTCTACTTACTTGTTCTGTTAATTCTAAAATATAACTAACATAACTAATTTTCTCAATATCTTTTTTTATATTTTTTAAATTATCTATTATTGTTGCATTTATTAAAAGTGAAAGCTTGTCTTTTTTATATTGAATATTAAACTTAGCATATGTAAGTTTTTCAGTAAAAGAGTGAAGTTCACTTTTTAATTGCTTAGCTCCTCTAGCTAAAACACTGATTACACCATATTCTCTTGTTAAAATTGTTAAAATCTTGCTTGTTTCCGAGTAAGATCTTTCAGTTATAATTATACCTTCTACTTCTACTAACATTTTATTTCTTTCTACTTAATTCTTTCCACTTTAAATAATATTCAATCTTTCCTGTATTTTTAAATAACTGCCACAATAAATCTTTATCCATATCATCACCTAATATATGATATTCACTTTTATAATTTTTTATTCGTTTTCTTTAAAATCTTCAAAACCAAATTCTGACAAATATTGATCTTTATCACGCCATTTAGGTATTACTTTAACAAATAAGTCTAAATAAACCTTTTTATTAAGTAAAGCTTCAATATCTTTTCTAGCTTCAATACCGATTTCTTTAATCATCGATCCATGAGCTCCTACTATTATTTTTTTAATGCTCGCGCGATCAACTATTATAGAAGCATTTATAACATAGCTATTTCCTGATCTTTCAAAAGCTTCAACCATAACAGTTGTACCATGAGGAATTTCTTTTTCAGTCAAGTTAAATATTTTTTCACGAATAATTTCAGCAACTAAAAATTTAACACTTCTTGTTGTATATTCATCTTGATCATAATAAATAGGTCCTTCATTTAATTCTTCTTTAATTACTTTAATTAAACGATCAACATTATCATTACGCATAGCTGATATTGGTACAATTGCTTTAAAATCATATTTATCTTTGATAGAAGCAATTTTTAAATATAATTCTTCTTTAGTTATTAAATCAATTTTATTTATTACTAAAATAATAGGTTTTCCTGTGATTTTTAGTCTTTCTAAAACAAAATCATCACCACGACCCCATTCTTCTTTAGCTGACACTAAAAAAAGTAAAACGTCATTATCATCAATCGTATAATATGCTTGTTTATTCAAATATGTTCCTAGTTTATGATTAGGTTTATGAATACCTGGAGTATCTACAAAGACAATCTGTGAGTCAGAATCATTATAAATACCTTTAATGATATTTCTAGTTGTCTGAGGTTTTTTAGATACTATCGCGATTTTTTCACCTATTAAAGTATTAATCAAAGTTGATTTACCAACATTTGGTCTTCCTATTAATCCTACAAATCCTGTTTTCATTTTAAATCCTCATCAGAGAAAGGATATGGGCATAACTCACTTACTGTATGAGCTACCATTTCTCCATTTTCTTTCACACAATAAACTTTCTTATCTTTTTCAAAAAATTCTAAAATTACTTGACGACATGCCATACATGGCCAACCTTCACTACCATTTTCAAGCATAATATATATTGCTTCAAAATCAAAACGTTTATAGCCACTTGCTATAGCACTTGCTATCGCATTTCTTTCTGCACAGATACTGGTATAATTGGCATTCTCAACATTAACACCAGCATAATACTTACCATCTTTCATCTTAACAATAGCTGCAACATGAAATTTCGAATACGGCGCATAAGAATTTCTAAGTAAATTCTTTAAACTTTCTTTCATTTTTAACTCCTTTTTATTCCATATTTATCTAATATTTCTTCTTGTAAACCAAACATTACTTTTTCATCTTCTGGCTTCATATGATCATAACCTAATAAATGTAAAAGGCCATGAATAGTCAAAAATGATAACTCACGTTTTAAACTATGACCATAATCTAATGCTTGAGAACGAGCTTTATCAATTGAAATATAAACATCACCCAAAAGACGAATGTTTTCAAATTCAATATCTTTATGATCTTCTAAAGCAAAAGAAATAACATCTGTTTCACGATCAATACCACGATATTCACGATTCATTTCATGAATTCTTGGATTATCAATAATTATAATGTTAAATTCAGCATTTTTGATCTTTAAATAATCAAGTGCAAAATCTAAAAGTGGTTTTAAAGTTTCAAGTTCTTCAATTTTTTCATCAGTTTCATTAAATATTTCAAAATTATTCATTTTTATACCCCCATATATATTATTACTATAATCATTATTAAAATCATTCCTACATTACATAGTGTTTCCTTATATTTCTTTAAAGATGTTTTGTTTAGTAAAAAAGTAAGCAAACGATAAAAATAATATCCTAAAATACCACCTATAATATTTAGAAAAATATCATCAATATCAAATACTCTACCAATACGATATTGGATAGTTTCGACTGCCAGTGATACTAGTAAAGATAAAACAGTTATTGTTTTAACTTTTTTTATCTGTGTAAAATATGCAACAAAGAACCCATAAGGAATAAATAAAATAATGTTACCACAGACATTTTTTAAAAACATTCTACTGCCAACTTTATAGCGAAACATTTCTTTAAAAGGTATCAAATTAGCTGTCGACCAATCAACATCTTCAAAAGTTAAAACATAGAAAAAACACAACAAATAAACAACAAATATTAAATACAATATTTCTCTATAAAAAACTATTTTTTTATTGTTTGATGTTATTGAAAAATAACGAATCGAAAAAAGAATAGTTATTAGTATAAGCAATGATGGCCAAATACTACTGATAATAGTTCTAAGTGTTTCCTTGTACATTATCTCCCTCGATTTCTTCTATTTCGGATATTTGTTCTAACACTGAAAAAAGTGTTTCTACAATTATTTTACTATCTTTTAAGTCAACTTGCAATTGTTTAAAGCTAATTATTTTTTCTTCATCTTTTAAATTTTTTTCAATTTCTAAACGTGCCTTTAAAATAGCTTGATCTTTAGCTTCTTCATATGTTTGCAAGGCATTAACATAATTGATTTTACAAGAATTATCATAAGAAATATATATAGGTAATATTATACTTCTAACCCAAATTTTTTCTTTTATTTCTTCATATTTATACTTAGAATAAAATTTAAAACTTTTATTAAAAAATTGTAATTTAAAGCCTTTAGTACATTCATCAGTTATTTCTCGAACATTTTTATAAAGTTCTTCACTAGTTTTGACTTTATACCAAGTTTCAGCATAAACAACACCACTAGCCTTAGTCATATTTTTTTCTTCACCATTTAGTCTAATAATACCACTTATTAAAACATCACCTTTTTTTACATAATCATTTTTAGCAACGACAACTTGACCATTTGATGCAATGATTTTTTTTACTATTCCTTCTTTACTAGCAACAATATTTTGATATTCAAATTCTTCTTTATCTTCTTTTTTTATTCTTTCTTCAACTTTAACAATATATTTAACACCAGATTCAATTATTTCAATCCATTCAATATGATCTTTATTTTCTAATAAGATTTTATTTTTGATTTTTTCTATAGTTTTATAACTTTTTTTCTTAGCATATGGTTTTATATTATTTTTAACTAAAATTTGATTAATATATTTTTTTAATTCGACTTTATTTTCAATTATTTCTACTTTATAAATATAATTTGCTAAATAATTGATAAAAATTACATTTAAAATCAAGAAAATAATTAAAATAAAATTTTTCTCGATTTTTTGAAATAACTTTCTAATACCAAATTCATCTAATTTTTCCAATTCATATATCGTTTTTAGTTCATAAGCTTTTTCTTCATTTTTTTCATTGATAAATATTTCAATTTCTTTATTCAAATAATTTATTTTATAAATATTTATTTGATGATCATTTAGTCTTTTTAAATAATTTTTAACATTTTTACCACTTACTTTTATTTTAATCAAATTATTCATAATTATTTAACTCGATACTAAAAATTTGACCATGAATCATAATTTCATTATTTAAAAGACGATTTAATTTTAAATCTTTTCCCTTTATTTTTATTATTTTAGTATCACATAATAAATCTATACGATCATCTTCCAAAATAATTATTTTAGTATAATTTAAAACATTTAAATAGTTATTAGAATACGTAAATGTAAATTTTTGATTATCAAGGTAATTTCTTAATTCTTGATATAATTTCATAAGATCACCTAAATAATTTTATTATTTTACTTTGAATTTTTGCTAAAAAAAATAATACAATATGTATTATTAATCGATTACTACTAAATCCCCACCATATTTTATATCATATTCATCTAAAAGATCATAAATTGATTCTTTATTTTCAACCATTTTCAAATTGACAACAATATTATTTATATTATATTCATTTATTACATAATAAAGTTTCTTTTTGAATTTTTTAACACTATCTTTAGAACAAATACCACTTAAAGTAACATATAAAGCTTTCTTTCGATATTCAAAATAAGTTTTCATATTTTCATCTCCGATTTTATAATAATAATTTTTTAGCAAATTTTAAAGTAATTCGACAAAAGTAGTAAAAATTAGAACTTTTTTTCAATTATATTATAAATGAGGTGAAAATATGATTAATTTATTTATTTCTAAAATGTTTAAAACAAAATTAAATTCTAAAACTCTTAAAAGATTAAAATTTCCTTTAAACAAAGTAATGATTATTGATCCTAACTTCAATTTTAAACTTTTAAATGATTTAGCTAATATCTTAGGTATTAAAGTAAAATGTTTGAGTATTTCAGATGATGATGATTTTTTAAATTTTGTTCTTAAAAACACTAATATTAAAGGTGAAATTGAAGGTGATTTTCTATTTTATCAAACTAAAGATATAAAAAAATACTCTAGTATTATTAAACCAAATTATATCATTATTAATGAATTAGATTCTTATTTAGAAATAAAAGACTTTAATGTTAAAGTCATTGCTAATAAAGAAACTAATGTTAAAAGTGATATTACATATAGTTTAAATGATAAAAATGCTACTTTTTATATAAGTAATATTGATTATATAAAAGAAAATATTACCATTAATAAAAAAATTACCCTTAATTTTAATTTAGAAAAAGATCTTAATAATATTCTTATGCTTTTTTCTTTATTTAGTTATTTTAAAGATGAAAATCAATTAATAACAGCTTTTAATACTTTAAATAGTAAAAAATTTGTTTATTTTAATAAAACTTTCTTTTTTGATATAAATAATATAAATTTTAAAGAAACGATAAAATTTATAGGAAGATATACTGATTATAAAATTTTAGTAATTGGATGGAATATTGCTAATAATGATATTTCTTGGCTTTATAATATTGAATTTGAAAAAATCAAAAATAAAAATATTCAAAAAATATATTGTATTGGTGCTAATGCTTATGATTTAGCTTGTCGCTTTAAATATGCTGATTTTAAAAATATTGTTGCTTCCCCTAATATTGATGTTGTTTTAAAAGATATTAAAAATACTAATTCTAACATTTATGTTATAAGTGATCCTATATTTAAAGAGATTCTAGGAGGTAAATAATGAAAATAATAATTGCTTATTTATATTATAATTTACTTAATTTTCATGGTGAAAATGGTAATATAAAAATACTTAAAAAAGTGTTAGAAGATCAAGGAATAAATGTAATGGTTAAATTTCTTGCTATTGATGAAGAAATTGAATTTGAAAAGTACGATCTTATTTATATGGGATCTTTAGATAGTAACAATGAAGAAATCATTATCAAACACTTAACAAAATACAAAAAAGAAATAATTAAAGCTATTAAAAATAAAAAATTCTTTCTGATAACAGGAAATACTCTCGATATTTTTGGAAGTCATATTATTAAAGGTCATCATAGAATAAAAGGACTTAATATTTTTGATTATTATATAAAAAGAGAAAATATTAATTTTACTGATGAATCTTTATTTACCTCTAAACTTATAAGTGAAAAAATTATTGGTTTTCAAAAACAAAATAGTTTATTATTTAATAACAAATATCCTCTTTTTGAAGTAATTATGGGAATTGGTCAAAATACTTTAAGTAATAAAGAAGGAATTCATTATAAAAATTTTTTTGCAACTTATTTAACTGGTCCTTTCTTAATTAGAAATCCTTATTTTACAATTTATTTTGTTAAAAGTTTAGTTTTAAATTTAAATCAAAATTTTATCTTTAAACCTTTTAATTTAGATTATGAAATAGAGGCATACAATTATTATTTAAATTATAATTATGGCAAAATAAAATAGACACCAAGTCTATTTTATTTTACCAAATCTTGAAAATGGAAAAATAGAAAAAACAATTTTGCCTTTTATTTCTTTTTCAGAAACAAAGCCTAGAATACGACTATCTAAAGAATCTCCACGATTATCACCGACAACAAAATATTTTCCTTCTGGTACTCTTAAACTTCCTAAAGAAGCAATATGAAAATCATCAGTATCACAATCAATAAAAGTTTCTTCTATTTCTTCATCATTTACATATAATTTATTATTTTTATATTCGATTATTTCTCCTGGTAAACCGATTACTCTTTTAACTAATTCTTCTTTTTTACCGTTTACTTCATGTTTTAAAACAACAATATCGAAGCGTTTAAGATTTTTATTTAATTTCGATAAAATCAAAATTTGATTATTAATTAAATTAGGTTTCATAGAATCCCCATCAACTATTACGGGTGTTACTATAAAAACTCTTATTAAAATGATTGCTAAAATTATTATTACGTAACTAATTATATCTTTATATTTTGTCATAATAACGAAAAATAAGGCATAAACGCCTTATTAATTTCCTTCCTTTATTTTTGCATCGCTTACTAAAGTTCTTAAGTAATTTAATTTTGCTCTTCTAACGCGTCCTCTACGTACAACTTTAACGTTGTCAATTAATGGTGAATTAACTGGGAATGTTCTTTCAACTCCTACACCACTACTTTGGCGTCTAACAACAAAGTTTTTTGAAACACCAGAACCTTTAATTGCAATAACGATTCCTTCGTAATTTTGAACTCTTTCACGTTTACCTTCTTTAATTTTGTAACCTACTGAAACAGTATCACCAACACGAAATTCTGGAATGTCTGTTCTGATTTGACTTTTAGTAATTTTTTCTACTAAATTCACAATGTCACTCTCCTTTATTAAATCTATGATCATAAATAATATTCAGCGGATCACGACGTCTTAAATATTACCACAAACAAGTGTTAATTGTCAACAATTATCTTGATTTATGTTTTTTTTCATTCAATTCTTCATTTTTTATATATTCACGTTTACTTATTTCAAATTGTTTTACTCTAAGTTCGTGTTCTAATAAAGCAAATTTTTGCATTAAAAGTTCTAAGTATTTTTCATCTAAATAAACACGATAGTTATTTACAATAATACTACGATAACGACTTATTTCATCTAAAGCAGCCCCCAAATGACTTGCTGAATCATCATCGCTTTCTAAAAGATGAATCATATACTTTAAATACAAATCCAATTTCTTTTTGATCTTTTTCTTTAAAACTTTTTCAACAAAAGTCGGTTTTATTAACACCAATTTATCAACTTTAATACCTTCATATTTTACATGATTTTTAGGCGTAAAATTGTATCCATTATTCTTAGAATAATCAATATATACTAATTCATTTGTGTCTTTATTTTTAACCAAAAGATAATTGTTTTGCTTCATTTTTCATCAGTCCTTTTTAAGTAAATCTGGACGGCGTTCCAGTGTTCTTTTTTCACTTTGTTCTAAACGCCATTTTTTTATATTTTCATGATGTCCTGACAAAAGTACCTCTGGTACTTCCATCCCCCTGAAATTTTGTGGTTTCGTATAAACTGGATAATCCAGTAAATTGTTATTGAAAGAATCATTTAAATGTGACTCAGAATCAATAACCCCATCAATTAAACGTACTACACTATCAGTTATAACCATACTTGGAATTTCTCCACCAGTTAAAACATAATCACCAATGCTTATTTCCATATCTGCTAAAGCCCGAATTCTTTCGTCAAATCCTTCATAATGACCACAGATTATGATTAAGTGTTTTAATTTGCTTAATTCATAAGCTTTTTTTTGGCAATATTTTTCACCTTGTGGTGTCATCAAAATAATGGTTGCATCTTTAGAATCCAGTGCTTCTACTGCTAAGTAAATTGGTTCTGGCATTAAAACCATACCAGCCCCACCACCAAAACTATAATCATCAACTCTTTTATGTGGATCTAATGAATAATCACGAATATTATGAACTTTAATCTCAACTTTATTATCTTCTATTGCTCTTTTAATTATTGATGTATTTAAAAATGGTTCAAACATTTCTGGAAAAAGAGTTAATATATCAATTTTCATTTATTAATCCTTTTATTTCTTTTACATCAATTCTTTTATTTTCAAGATCAATATTAGTCACGAATTCTTTAATATTAGGAATTAAATTCTTTTTTTCATCTTCTGTAACTACTAAAATATTGTGAGCCTTATTTTTCATTATATATTCAACTTTGCCAATATAATTGTTATTAGCATAAACTGATAATCCAATTAAATCTTCATTAAAGTAACCTCTTATTTTTAAATCACTACGATTAATATAAACTTTATCACCTTTATAAATAATAACATCATCAATAGATGTTAAACCATCAAAAGTTAACATGTCATATTCTTTATGAACGCGATATGTATTAATTATTACTTCTTCTTTTGTTCTACCAATATAAAGTTTAAAGCCTTTTTTAAAAACTTTCTTTTTATATTCAAAATCTGATATTAAACGAACTTCACCTTTTAAACCGTGAGTGTTTACTATATCACCAATATATATATATTTCATACTACACCTACTTATCTAACTCATAAAGAATAATACTTGTTGCAACTCCGACATTTAAACTTTCACATTTACCATTCATAGGAATATAAAGATAATCATCGCATAATTCTAATAAACTATTACTTACGCCATTGCCTTCGTTACCCATTATTATAGCAAATTTAGCTGGTTTTTCAATATTTTTAAGCGTTTTTCCACCATTTACTTTAGTTGCATAAATTTTAAAATTTTGTTTCTTTAAAGCAATTATTTCTTTTGGTAAATCATATCTTACGATATTAATGCTAAAAATTAACCCTTGAGTAGCTCTTAAAACCTTTTCGTTGTACAAATCAACTGTATTTTTACTTAGAATAATAGTATCGATATTAAAAGCAACAGCACTTCTAATAATGGTACCTAAATTACCAGGATCTTGAATTTCATCTAAGATAAGTAAGTGATCACCTTTAATTTGATCGTGCTTTTTTTCACATACGCCCATTAAGGAAGGTGTATTTTTTAAGCTAGATAAATTTTTTAAAATTTTCTCATTAACTTCTAAAGTTTCAACTTTTAAATCATAATTATAACCTATTAATTTTATTAAAGTTTTTAAATAACCATGTTTAAAAGCTTCATTTACTAAATGTTCACCTTCTACCAGAAAAAGGTTAGAATTATCACGCATTTTTTTATCTTTTAATTTACTTAATTCTTTTATTTTACTATTTTCTAGTGAAGTATAAACCATTTTAATCACAACCACTTCTTAAAATATTTTTAACAGCATAAGCACTATCTGCTGTATAAACGACTCTAAAGTCTTTTTTATTATTCAAAATATCATCTAAAGTTACTTTTGATTCAAAATATTCATCATAATATGTAATTTTAACATTACCTTTATTTACTTTATAATCATTTATTAAATTTGTTAATTCTTCATTTGAAGAACCACAATAATAAGAAACTATTTCTATTTCAATTATAGGAGTATTTGTATTATACTCTTTTTCTGACACTTTTGTTCCTGAAGTTTCTAAAACTTCATAAGTATAATTTTTACTTTCCTTATGAATTCTTAAAAGCATATCATTTGGTAAAAGTGTTTCGGTTCTAGGATCTTTAATATCTAAAGCTAAATAATTTTCAATCTTTAGTTGATAAAGGCTCAAAAAAATGTCATCACCAACATTTTTAATTTTACTATTTATATTTGATACGGCATATTTTTTTAATGAAGCTTTTATGGAATCTAATTGGGCAACATAAAGTTCATTTTTACCACTATTGATTGAATTTTCAACAATGGGAATAATAATCATTCCTAAAACTGACAAAATTATTAAAACTGCCGTCAATTCAACAAGTGTAAATCCATTTTTTTTCAAATAGTATCACCTTCTATATAATAACATATTTAAAGTAGTATTTCAAATAAAAAAAGAAAAAACCTAACTTTAAATTTGTTAGTTTCTTTCAATATGAAATAAATATTTAATTGTTTTTAAAATGATCTTAAAATCTTCTTTAAAAGATAAATTATCATAATAAATAACATCATATTTTAATTTTTCTTTATGTGTTAAATATCTACCACCACTAACTTGAGCAAGTCCCGTCATTCCTGGTCTTACTAAATACCTTTTAGGTGATATTTCGTCAGGTGGTAACTTTTCACCAGGAATAAAAGGACGAGGTCCAACAAGGGACATATCCCCTTTTAAGACATTAAAAAGTTGAGGTAATTCATTAAGTCTTAAGCGATCAATCGTCCATGATACTTTTGTGTAACGTTCCCGATAAGGTAAATTTTCCCAATTGTGTTTTTTAGTACGAAATTTATACATGAGAAAAGTTTTTTTATTTTTACCTTCACGAGCTCGAAGTTCATTGTGTAGAGGAAAACCTAAATCCAAAAGTAAAATTATGGCTGTTATTATCATAACAGGTAAAAGAATAACTATTAATATCAAAGAAATAATTATATCCAAAAATCTTTTTACATAAGTATAATACTTCGTTTTCACAAAATCACTCCAATTAAACTACTTGAAAAATAAAGAATTTTAAATACTTAGTTTCTGGAACATTCCACAATTCTGGATGATCAGGAGCTGGGCCGCTAACATATATTTGTTTTAAAGAAACTCCAGCATCTTTGGCAGCTCTTTTAATTGCTTCTTTAAATAATTCTTCACTAGCAAAATGTGAACAAGAAGCTGTCGCTAAATATCCTCCACGTGGTAATGCTTTCATTCCTAAATAATTTAATTCTTGATAACCTTTTAACGCAGTATTAATGGTTTTTCGCGATTTAGTAAATGCTGGTGGATCAAGAATAATAAAATCATATTCGCTTTTATGTTCAAGCGATTTTAAATATTCAAACACATCAGAGCAAACCGTGTCAATCTTTAAATTATTTAATGCAAAATTAGCTTTAGCATCAGAAATCGCCTTTTCAGAAACATCAAGTGCTGTAACATTAGAAGCTCCACCTAAAGCCGCATTCATTGCAAAAGATCCCGTGTGAGTACAGCAATCTAAAACTTTTTTATTTTTAGCAATTTGGCGTACCATTAAACGATTATATTTTTGATCTAAAAAGAATCCGGTTTTTTGACCATTTTCAAAATCAACTAAATATTTCAAATTATTTTCTATTATAATGGTTTTAGTATCTGGTATCGGTAATCCAATATCATACCAACCTTTATACTCAGTTAATCCTTCTAACTCACGAATTTTAACATCATTTCGTTCATAAATTCCAATTATTTTTAAACCATCTTCTGTTAATACTTCATAAAGAGCTTTAAATATTTGATCTTTACGCATTTCAATGCCCAACGATAAAGTTTGAACAACTAAAATGTTATTAAATTTATCGACCGTTAAACCAGGCAAAAAATCAGCTTCACCAAATATTACTCGAAAAGAGTTTAAATCGTTTAAAGCTGTTTTACGCATTTCATAAGCATATTTTATTCTTCGTTTAAAAAAATCATAATCAAATAGATCATTAGCATTACGACTAATGATTCGCACTGTAATTTTAGAATTATTATTATAAAAACCAGTTCCTAAATACTTATCTTTATTATTCGTTATATCAACTAAATCGCCATTTTTTATACCTTCATCACATTTAGTAATTTCACCTTCATACACCCAAGGATGGCCAGTTAAAAGGGCTTTTTCTCCTTTTAACGTAATATATACCTTTTTATATTCACGTGCTTTCATACTTATCACCAAGTTCATTATAACAAACTTTAGTAAAAATTTAAACCTAAATTTTTTATCAAATATTTCAATTTTGATCCAAATGTGATATTTTATAATAGAAGGAGTGAAAAAATGGGGTTTAATTTTACAGCAACGGGACTTATTACTATCATTATTGGATTAATTGCTTGTTTTTTTGGCTTTAGGGCGAAAAAAATCGTTATTTTGTTAATATGGTTTTTAATAGGTTTTTCTGTTGGTCAAACAATAATGCCTAATTTTACAGCTGATCAAACCATTATTTTACTTGGTTCTGCTGCCATCGGTCTTATTACAGGAGCTTTTGGATATGAGTTAGAACTTTTAAGTGTCTTTGGAATGGTCGGATACTTAAGTGGTAGTTTTGTTTATGGTTTCTTAAACCTTGGTCAAATTCCTAACATTGTTATTGCTGTCATCTTTGGTCTTTTAATGGGAGCTTTATCACTTAAATTTGTTAAACCAATCATCATAGCAACAACTGCTATTGGTGGTGGTAGCATTCTAATAAATGGTATCAATCAAGTAATAACAGGAATTCCAAGTCAACTAACTATCATCATTGAAATTAGTTTAATCATTGTAGGTTTAATATTCCAATTTGCAGATTGCAAAAAACTAAAATAAAATTTCAAGAAATCTTGAAATTTTTTATTGCTTATTTTTATATTTTTTTAAATGTAATACTTCCGAAAATAATAAATAACCTAGTCTAAGAGCATCATGTCTAAATACACCATTTTCAATTGTTATTAAATTATCTTCTATTATTTTTTTAGTATTTTTTTTGGTTTCTTCATAATCGATTAGTACAGGATCTTTTTGTTCAGTTGATAGATACTTATAAGCAAGACGTTCATCTATTTTACCATTATTAGCAATAACAGCATCAATTTTTCTTTTGCCCAAGTAACTATTTATTACTTTTAAGTGATCACTTACTTTAAATTTGTCTGTTTCACCCGGTTGAGTAAATAAATTACAAGCATAAACAATAGGTGCCGATGAAGTATCAATCTTAGCTATGATCTCTGGTGGCAATAAACAAGAAAGAATACTCGTATATAAACTTCCCATACTAAAAACGATCAAATCTGCTTCTTTTATTTCTTTTAATAATTTATTATTAATTTCGGGTTTTTCTTTGTAAAAAACTTTTTTTATTTTTTTAGAACTTAAAGTTATAAAATGCTCTCCATCAACAATGCTGCCATCTTCCATTTCAGCTGATAAGGTTACATTGCTTTCTGTAATCGGCATAACATTTCCACAAAGATTTAAAACTTTACCAAGAAGTTCAATACCTTGTTGAACACTACCAGTCATCTCTGTTGCTGCTGTAAGTAAAATATTACCAACTGTATGTTTATTTAAGGTACCCTCACTTTTAAAACGATGATTTAATAGTTCTTCAACTGATGATTCTGTCTGTGATAAAGCAACTAACACTTTTCTGATATCGCCTACAGCTAATATATCAAACTCATTTCGAAGGATACCAGTCGAGCCTCCATCATCACATACCGAAACTACGGCAGTAATCGAAACGGGGAATTGCTTTAAACCTCTAAGTAAGCAACTAAGACCTGTTCCACCACCAAATACTATTACTTTTTTGTTCATTTTATCATTTCCTTAACAATTAAAATATTAACATTAAAAATATATTTAATCATTTTAATTTTGATCTTTTATAATATTTACTCGGTTTTGTACAATGTACTGTACAAAATTCTGCTTTTTGCCGATTTTGTACACTTAATTCAATTTATTGTTAATATTTAATACCATTCCCATTTCTATATTCTATTCTATCTATTCAATAAAAAATCAATAATATTTTTATGAATAATACCATTTTGTGAAAAATCAAATGTATCGTACGAAATAACATATTTAGGATAATTATCATGAATATCATTATAAACGCCAAATTCTCTATCGATAATTTCATCAGTTAAATGGTATGTAACTTGATAATAGGCTTTTTCTTCAAATCTTGTCGCTATAAAATCAATTTCGCCAAAATCTAAATTCCCAACTTTAACATCATAGCCTCTTGATAATAATTCATTATAAACAATATTTTCTATATAAGCACCCATTTGTTTTTTTCTTTCGTTGTTTATTACTTGACCTAAGCCCAAATCAGTTAAATAGTATTTATATTTCCCATTTAATATTCTTTTGCCACGAACATCAAATCTCTCTGCTTTATTTATAAGCATTGCCCTACACATATATTCTAAATAATTATACAATGTCATTTTAGAAACTTCGACATTTTCACTAAACAAATAATTGGATAAGCTTTCTGCCGAAAAAGTTTGAGATGGAGTTGTTATAATAAAGGTTAAAATTTTATTAAATAGATCAAGATCTTTTATTTTAAATCTTTCAACTATATCTTTAACAACTATTGAATTATACACATCAGATAAATATGTTTTGACTTGTAATTCATCGTTCATTGAAAACCTTTGAGGCATTCCACCCCAAATAATATAATCATCAAATACTCTTTCTAATTCATATTTATCTTTCTCTTTAATATCTTTAAGTTCACACACCTCATCAAATGTAAATGGATAAACTTTAAAACTTACATATCTACCAGCAATATGAGTTGCTAGTTCACCTGAAAGCAAATCGCTATTAGATCCAGTAATAAATATTGAAATATTTTGATTATATTTAGATTTAAGTGAATTTACTACTTTTTCCCATTTATCTACATTTTGAATCTCATCAAAGAATACATAGTATTTATCTTTATTAACAAACTTTTCTTCAATAAAATTATTTAGTTTTTTGGCATCCGTTATATCTATATAATCTATAAATTCAAAATTGATATATATTATTTGTTCTTCTCTTATTCCATTTTGTTTTAGTTCATCCATTATCTGTGTTAATATAACTGATTTACCACATCTTCTAATGCCTGTTATTACTTTAATTAAATCTTGTTCATAAAAAGGTCTAATGTTTTTGAGATATTTTTCTCTTTTTATCATACTATTCATCTCCTATTACACATTATAACCCAAACAAAATTCTATGTCAATTTTGTACAGTGTACTGTACAAAATCACATTTTTCATCGATTTTGTACACTCAATTCGACTTATTACTAATATTTAATACTATTCCTATTTCTAAAAGAGAAATAAGTAAACTAGATCCTCCATAAGAAAGAAATGGCAATGTAACTCCAGTTACAGGTATTAACCCTATTACAACTAAAAGATTTAATATAGCTTGAAATGCAATTTGAAAAGCTATTCCAAAACTTAAGTATTTAGCAAAAAGATCATGGGATTTTAAAGCAATTTTAACTATTTGATAAATAATTAAAGCAAATAAAATAACAATTAATAAAGCTCCTAAGAAGCCTAATTCTTCACATATTATTGCAAAAATAAAGTCTGTTTGGGGTTCTGGTAAATAAAAGTGTTTTTGGATGGAATTGCCGAGTCCTTTACCAAAAAGTCCACCCGGGCCTATAGCATAAAGAGACTGAATTATTTGAAAACCACTACCAAGTGGATCAGACCAAGGGTTTAAAAATGAGACAATACGCGCAACACGATATGGTGCTATTACTATTAAGCCAACTACCCCAACGATTCCTAGTAAACCAATTTTTAAAAAGAAAGAAAAATCGGCTCCTGATGAAAATAGTAAACCAACGATACTCATGGTTAAAACAACTCCACTACCGAAATCGGGTTGTAACATAATTAAAAGAAAAGCAGTTATTGTAACTGATAATATGGGAATAATGGTTTTAAAAGTATATTTAATATCATCTTGATTATTAGCTAAATATTTAGATGTAAAAATTATTAAAATGACTTTCATAATTTCACTGGGTTGTAAACTAAATAAACCAAAATTAAACCAACTTCTTGATCCGTTTCTAACTGTTCCTAAACCGGGTATTAGTACTAAAATTAAGAGAATAAAACCAGCTATTAAAAACTTAGTCGCTTTTTTATAATAAAAGCGATAATCTATTTTGGATATAACATTCATAAGAATGATTCCTGCTATTAGAAAAAGTCCTTGGTTTTTAGCATATTTTAAGGCATCGCCATATTTATATTCACCCCATATATAAGATGAAGAAGTTATCATTAAAAGACCAATAGATGAAAGTAAAATGACTAAAATTTCTAATCTTTTTTTCATAAAAAGATGCCAAAAGAAACAGCTATTAAAGAGGCAATCATAGCAATAAGCCAAAATAATCTCACTATTTCTTGTTCCTTCCATCCTTTTTTTTCAAAAGCGTGATGAATTGGAGTCATGATAAATAATCTTTTTCTAGTAAATTTATAATAAATTCTTTGAATTACACAGGTTAAAGTTTCAATTACAAAAACAATTCCAATTAATATCAATAAAAGTTCATGACGTGTTACTATCGCAGTAGCACCTAATACTGCGCCTAAGGCAAGAGAACCAGTATCCCCCATAAAGATCTTAGCAGGATTTGAATTGTAATAAAGAAAACCTAAAACACTTCCAGCTAAAATGAAGAGAAAAATAGCTAAACTGACGTTACCATCTAACCATGTAGTATAAAGAGTAATTATCCCGAATGTTGTTAAAGCTATAAAACTTAAACCTGCTGCTAAACCATCTAATCCATCAGTTATATTGACTGCATTAGAACTTGCAAGTAAAACAAAAAGAATAAAAAAGCCATAAAGAAAACCAATATTTATTTTAATATTGAATGTATGAATCCAAAGTAATGGTTCATTTCCATCAAGCAAAAAAAGAACAAAGAAAATAGTTGCTACTATTATTTGTAAAATAAGTTTTTGTCTTTCAGTTAAACCTTTATTATCGTGTTGTTTTATTATTAAATAGTCGTCAATAAAACCGATTAAACCATAGCCAATAAATGTTAAAAGAATAATTAATAAACTATAAGTTATTTGAATTTTTCCAAGAAAAACCATTGTAAAAATGGTAATAAGAGTTGAAAAAATAAAAATTAAACCACCAATTGTTGGTGTTCCTTTCTTAGAAGCGTGTCTTTCTTCTAAATAAACGCTTAAGGTTTGATCTGCTTTCATTTTTTTCAAAACAGGAATTAAAAATAAACCTAAAACTAAAGAGCTTAAAAATCCTACTAACATACCTAAAAAGCATTTAATCATGGATATCACCATTTAAATATATGAAAAAAACTGTAATTTTATTTCTTACAGTTTAATAATTCTTCACTTAATTTATATAATTTTTGCATCGAATCTTGATTATCTTTATTTTTTAACATTTTTTCATGAGCTTTCTTTATTTTACTATTATCTTCTTCTAATGATTCCATTATTTTAGTAAATTTTCTTAAAGAACTACCATTTAAAGCATATCCTCTTTTAACTAAATATTTAAAATTACCCTTTTCATGACCAGCGGTTTTATTAATTAAAATCATCGGTTTATTTAAAGTTAAACATTCAGTAACAGTTATTCCTCCTGGTTTAGTAATAACAGCATCACTGATAGTCATTAATTCAGGAATATTAGTAACAAATCCAAATGTACGAATATTATAAGCATTATATTTTTGAATCATTTTTTTAGCTTTAACCAATAATTTTTTATTATTACCTGCTACATAAATAAAATTAGCATTAGCATTTAATTTAATGATCTTTTTTAGATAAGGTAGCGATGTTTTAGAACCACTTCCCCCGCCACCAAAGAAAAGGTATACAGGTTTATTAGAAGGAAGACTATATTTTTCTAAAATAGCATTTTTATCGTATTCTTTATTAAAACGATTAGATATAGGAATTCCATATATTTTGATTTTAGATTTTTCAACACCCTTTTTAACCATTTCTTTTTTCTCATCTTTAGTTGCAACGATTAGAGCATCTTCTATTTTGCTATTTTTAAGCCATAATTCATGAGATTGATAATCAGTTATTATAGTAATTAATTTAGTATTTATTAATTTCTTCTTTTTATATCTTGAAACACAAGTTGAAGCAAAAAAATGGGTTGATATTGTTAAATCCGGATTAAAAGCGATTATTTCTTCTTTTAATTTATTAGTGTCAAATATTTTTGTAAATAATTCGTAAGAACCAAAGGTTGTTACTTTGTGATCAAAATATTTATATACTAATCCCCATACTAAAGGATTAGATGATAAAATCATTTTATTAGATACTTTGGTGGAAATTTTATTAATAAGTGGGGTTATATAAGATAAGATATCAATATTTTTGATCTCGACTTCTTCATCCCTACTTTTAAAGTATTCTTCAATATATTTAGCAATAGCTCGATGACCATTACCAAACGTAGCGTACATTATTAAAATTTTTTTCATAAGTCCTCCTTATTTTGGTTATAATATGGTAAAATAATAATGGTGATAGTATGAATAGAAAGAATAAAATTATAATTACAATTTTAGTTGCCATAATTCTTATTTTAATCGTTTTAATTATTTTTAATTATTCTAAAAAGAATAAAGTGGAAAAAACTTTTGATGCTTATATTTCATCTAGTAACAATAGTATTAAAATTATGAGTAAAGATCAAAATGAATTTATTGATATTATTCGTGGTACTAAAGTTACTCTATATGAAAAAGAAGTTAAAACGGAAGATAATAAGATTTATCGCAAAATTAAATACAATGATAATTATTATCTTGTTTTACCTGATTATATAACATTTAATTACCAAGAGTCAATTAAAGAAAGTGAAGTTTTTGTTAGAACAAGCTTAACTACATATAAAAGTAACGATGATGTCTTAATTAATGGTTTTGCAAAAAAAGGAACAAAATTAAATGTTACGGGGTTCGATAAATTAAATGACGATGGTTCAGTTAATATGTATCAAATAAACGATAATGGGAATATTTCTTATATTTATGCCAAATATGTTGTGCAAAATGAAGATAAGGCTTTAGCTGTTTATAATGAAAACGGAACTTATGATATTCATAAAGATCGTAAATATAGTTATGAACTTTATGGAGGTTCACCTAAAAATTTAGATTATTATCCTTACGAAAAACCAAGTTTTTCTGATAATAAATTAGTTGATCAAGCTAAAACTTATTATTTAGTTGGTACTTATTATGTTTTAAATGAAGTTGACAAATACATTGAACTTGCTAAAGAAGCTAAAGCTGATGCTTTCGTTATTGATATTAAAGATGGAGCTTTAGCTTATAAATCAGAAGTCAGCAAAGATTATTCAATATCGAGTTATAACGCTGGAATGAATTCTGTAGAATTTTATAAAACAGCTATTAAAAAAATTCAAGATGCTGGTTTTTATACAATTGGGCGAATTGTTTTATTTAATGATTCAACATTTGCTAAAGATAACCCTGATGAATGTATAAAAACTCCTGAAGGAAAAGCTACTAGTTGGGTAAGTGCTTATAGTAGAAAAGCCTGGGAATATAATGTTAAATTAGCACTTGAAGCAATCGATTTATTTGATTTTAATGAAATTCAATTTGACTATGCTCGTTTTCCAGAATCATCATATAGTTGGTCAAGTAAAAATTATGATTTTAATAATAAATATAATGAAGAAAAAGCCGAAGCTATTCAAAATTTCTTATTCTATGCAACCGATGAAATTCATAAAAAGAACACTTATATTTCAGTAGATGTCTTTGGAGAATGTTCTAATACTTATGTTACAGCTTATGGTCAATACTGGCCAGCTATTTCTAATATTGTTGATGTTGTAAGTTCAATGCCATATACCGATCATTTTGCTAACAATAGTTATTATTGGACACATCCATATGAAACAGTTAATAACTGGGCTAAAGGTGCTGCAGCTAGACAAAAAGAAATCCCTACTCCAGCTAAAACAAGAACTTGGATAACAGCTTATGATACACCATATTGGAATGTAACTACTATATATGGTGCAAATGAAATAGAAGCTCAAGTAAAAGGTTTAGTTGATGCAGGACTGGGTCATGGATTTATTACTTGGAACTCAGGATCAAGTTATAGTAAATATAAAGCAATTGCTAAAGCATTTAGTAAAGAATACTAAAACTAATTGACACAACCAATTTTATAATATATAATTTATACATAGGAGCAAATTAATATTATTGATTGTGTCCTAGGGGTATAGTTTAATGGTAGAGCGACGGTCTCCAAAACCGTTAATGTGGGTTCAACTCCTGCTACCCCTGCCATATGTAATTTAGTTCGAAAGCGAACTTAATATAAAGAAATCCAATCTTAAAAAGGTTGGATTTTTTATTAACATAATTCAATTAATGTACTTATTTTAAAACAATAATTTAAAAAAAATAGAAAAGATTTATTCTTTCCTACTTCTATTTAAATATCATGGTCTCAATGAAGTAATAGGAACTACATATACACCGTCTGGTCTTTGATAAGCCGCTGATATAAGTCCACAAATTACACAAAGTGACGATGGAACTTTTCCACCTTCTTTAGAAATTTGTTCTTTTAATTTCACTAAATTTTTAGCAGCTTCATCAACTTGATTAGCACCTAATTTTACTTCAAAGCAACACCATGAACCATCTTCAAGTTCAATAATACTATCTACTTCTCTATCTTGGTAATCTTGATAATGATAACATTTAGCATTAAAACTATCAGCATAAATTTTTAGATCGTGTTCAACTAAGGATTCAAATAAAAAACCAAATGTTTTTAAATCATTAATCAACATATTCTCATCTTTAATATTCAATAATGCACACGCTATTGAAGGATCAGCAAAATGTCTTTTTTCTAATTGCTTAACTCGAACTGATGGACGAATATTAGTACTAAATGGCTCATCATTATCTAAAAGATATAATCTATTAATTGCATCTAAATATGATGAAAGAGTATTGATGTCAAAAATTAGCAGGCCAACCACCTCTAATAATAAACTTAGCTAAATTTCTAATATCTACGTCACCAGTAGCTTGATCAATTTTTTTACCAGCACATATATCTTTAAGTGAAGCAAGGCCATTTGAATCACCAGTTTCAAATAAACTCATTGTTCTTAAATAAATTTTACCAAATCTTCCGACCCCACTAGGTGATATTCCTTCTCTATTAGGAGTTGAAGAACCAGTCAAAATATATTGTCCTTTTAAACCAGTTTTATCAACATCAATTCTTATTTCATCCCATAAATTAGTTGCTTCTTGCCACTCATCGATTAATCTAGGCTTTTCACCTGATAAAATAATTTAGGGAGATATTTTAGCAAGCTCAACATTATTAGATAATTCGCCTGTTGTTTTATGAAGCAATATTTCACTATTAGAATGATATCGGCCAGTCCAAGTCTTACCACAATATTTTGGTCCTTTAATATTGACAGCACCAAATAATTCTAAAAATTGGTCAATTTTCTTGTCAATTATTCTTGATTTATAATTATTAACTATCATATGTTATTCCCTCTTCTATGTTTTAATAATACTATATTCAGTAATATTTGTCTAATTCATTCAGTGATATTTTTCAATTTTATTCAGTGATATTTTCCAATTTCATTCAGTATTTTTTGCAAAGGAATAAAAATAATAAAAATTCTTTTTTAATCATTTATTTTTATTATTATATTTCAAAAAAGATTTCAGAATTAATCCGAAATCTTTATTTTTTAATTCTTTTATTCCAAAATGCATATGAATTTTTAAGTTTTGCATATTAATATATTTAATTTATAGGCAACAATAAACAAAAATATACTAATGAGATAATAGTTGACTATATATTCTAATATAGATATTACAAATTAACCACAATATTTAATCTCTGCAATATAAATCTCTTGTATATATTTTTTCTTGAACATCATTTAGTTCATCGTTATAACGATTTACCACAATAACATCACTTAGCTTTTTAAAGTTGCTCAAGTTATTTACAACTTCTAATCCTTCAAAATTATCATTAAGTGTTGGTTCATATATTATAACTTTAACATTCTCCGCTCTTAAATATTTAATGACGCTTTGAATTGCTGAAGCTCTAAAATTATCAGATCCGCTCTTCATTGTCAACCTATATATTCCAACAACTCTAGGATTTCTTTCTAAAATCATATCTGCAATATGTCTTTTTCTAGTGTCATTTGATTTTACAATTGCTTCAATCATATTTTGAGGAACGTCTTTGTAATTAGCAAGTAATTGTTTAGTATCTTTAGGTAAACAATAACCACCATATCCAAAAGAAGGGTTATTATAGTGATCCCCAATTCTTGGATCTAAACAAACACCATCAATAATATCTTTAGTATTTAAGCCTTTAACTTCAGCATAAGTATCTAATTCATTAAAATATGCTACTCTTAAAGCAAGATATGTATTTGCAAATAATTTAACTGCTTCGGCTTCTGTTGAATTCATATATTTTATAACAACGTCATCCTTTAAAGCCGCTTCTTTAAGTAAATTAGCAAATTCTGCTGCGCGATTTGACTTTTCACCAACAATTATTCTAGATGGGTATAAATTATCGTATAATGCTTTTCCTTCTCTTAAAAATTCTGGTGAAAACATAATGTTATCAATATTATATTTTTTCTTCATCGTTTCAATAAAACCAACAGGAATAGTCGATTTAACTACCATTGTTGTATCAATATTCATACCAATTACTTTTTCAATTATATCTTCAACTGATGAAGTATCAAAATAATTAGTTTTTTCATCATAATTAGTTGGTGTGCTAATAATAATAAATTTAGCATCTTTAAAAGCTTCTTCATAATCCAAAGTCGCTTTCAAATTAAGTTTCTTTTCTTTAAAATATTTTTCAATATATTCGTCTTGAATCGGTGAAATTCTATTATTAATTTTTTCCACTTTTTCTGGAATAATATCTAACGCCACTACTTCATAATTCTGGCTTAATAATGTTGCTAGTGACAAACCAACATAACCAGTTCCTGCTACTGCTATTTTCATTTTTTTACTCCTTCATAATTAACTTGAGCATTTTCATAAGATTTCAGATCGCCAATATCATAACGATTACCTGGCATAAAAAACGCATAAACATCACTTTTATCATATAACCAATTTATAAAACTACCAGGAGCATCTTTCTTAGACCCAGATGCTAAGGCTTTATTTACCATTTTTACATCATTTTTTTCATAAATGTAAAAAGGAGGACAACAATAATGTGAAGTTGGATTTTCTGGTTTTTCAAGCATTTCTAAAACCTTATCATTTTTATCTACAACTAAACTTGCACTTTTTTTAACTTTATTTAAATCTTCTTCATAATATCTCATAACACATGTTGCTTTTTTGGTTTTAAAATACTCAATAAACTTACACAAAGAAAAATCTAAAACATTATCGCCAGCAATAACCATTAAATCTTCTGCTATATTAAGTTTAGAAATAGCTAGTTCAATATCCACAACCGCTCCCAAACGATTTTCATTATTTGTTGTACCATCGTCAATAATAGTTATCTTAGTATTAAATTTTTTGTTATTTTTCCACTTTTCAAAAAAGTTAATAAATCTATGATTAGAAACAATAATAAATTCATTTATTGTATTACTTTCAGATATATCATCTACTAACCAATCTATAATAGATTTACCCTTTATTTCTAGTAATGGTTTAGGAAAATTTTCAGTCAAAGGATAAAGCCTTGTAGCATACCCTGCTGCTAGTATTAAACATTTCATAGTTTCACCCCATCAGCGGTGTTACAAATATAAGCTGAGTATTTTCCTTTTAATTCTGGATAAGTTTTCAAGTATTCTTTCTCAACTATCTCTTTTATAGAGTCAGCATATTTTGGATTTATAATCGCCATACAGCAACCTTTAAATCCAGCTCCAGAAAATCTAGTACCATACACTCCTTTACAAGATTTTAATATTTCATAAAGAGTCTTCAATTCATCAGAACCAGTTTCCCAATTATATATTGAACTATAACCAGATTCATTTATTAATTTACCAAATTCTTCAATGTTTCCTGCTTGATATGCCTTAACTCCTTCTTCTACTCTTTGATTTTCTTCATAAAAGTGTTTTGCTCTTTTAGCAAAATTAACTGGTAATTTGGTTGCATATTTTTTATATATTTCATAAGGAACTTCACGCATATTAGTTTCAGAAAATTTACCATATTCCATTCCACTTAAAGCCTTAAGCTCATAAGCAGCACTTCTAAGTTCATCAGTACGCATATTGTATTTGCTGGCTTTTAAACTTCTTTCAAGTCCTGAAAAAAAGATGCCAATGACATAAGGTTTCATCGTTTTTGGGGTATCAATTAACCTATAAGTATCATCTAACATGTCCATATATAAAAGTTTATTTTTTTGAGAATAAATTTCACATGCTTGATCTAACTTACCACAGGCAACCCCAACATACTTATTTTCTGCTTCTTTAGATATTTCTATTAATTCTTTTTCAGTTAATTTTATATTATTTAGAAAAGCCAAAGCATTTAAAAAAGTAATTATTACAGCTGCTGATGAAGATAAACCACCAATAGGTAATTCACCAGACAATATAGCAGAAAGCCCATATCTAAGAGGAAATCTTTTACTTAAAGCAATCGTTGCTCCACGTAAGTGATCAGCCCAGTCATTCTGCCTATCAGTAGGCGTTTCTAAAACATGCCACTGCGCTCTTTTTGAAAATTGTAAAGACTCAATTTCAATTATACCATTTTGTTTAATACTATAAGCTATATGTATTCCCTTATCGATAGCAAACCCAGTTATCTTTCCTAAATTATGATCAACATGAGCACCAAGAGGACAAACACGATATGGTGTAAATGAAGTATACATAGGATCTTTCTTATATTTTTCCTTGAAAGCGATTATTACTTTTTTAGCACTTTCCATTTCCGCCTTAGTAATATCAATATTGCTGCTTTCATATTCTTTTGTTCTTTTATCTAAAGGCTTTATCGCATCACTTGGTATAAGCCAATTTTTACCTATTTTTTTAGCACCAGCAATCCGGCCTTCTCTACATAGATCAGTTATTTTTCTTTCTTTTATATTCCATTTTTCACTAATATCTGACACTTTTAAATATTCCATTTTATCAATCCTTACAAATAAATTATATAAAAAACAACATAAAATGTCAAGTTATAACTTGACATTTTGCATCATTTATCATGGTGTGAATTGCTATTTGCTTCCCATGTAAAACTTCTTATACCAAATAGCAAAATTTCTTAAACCATCTCTTAAAGAAGTATATGGCTTAAATCCAAAATCTTCTTCTAAAGGAGTTGTATTGTTATATGTAACAAATGGATTTTTTCATTTCTTTTTATTGGTGATTATTTCGTCTTTTTATTTTTAACATCCACCAAACTTAAATCAATAAGATTTCCCAACTTTAAATCCCATTTTTCATCAGAAAATGGTAAAAAACCTGCACATGTGGAAAAAGTTAATTCACCAAAATACACTTTCCCATCTATTTCATAAAAATCAACTCTTAAATGAGGTATTCCTTTGGATAATTCCCGAGCCAAACTTTTCATTTTTTCAAAATTTTTTGGTTTAGGTGGAATAGTTGTAAAAGCTTTATAATCTTTTCTTTTACAATCAGTCAATTTAAAGTCCATGTCAAAAAAGCTCATTGATGCTGTTTCATGATTTTCCAATCCTGCTGATAAATACATTATTTTGGGCTCACCATTAAAACAAAAAAATTTATAATCTTGCATTGAAAAAGAATTATGGTCTTCCATATATTTTTCTATAATAATTCTTGGTTTCACGTTTTTGTATGGCCACTCTCTATGTATATAATAATATTTTCTTTTTAAAAATTTATTTATTTTCTTTTTTGATTCTTTTAAATTAAACTCAGATTTATTTTTACATATTATTAATCCTCCAGAATCATGGGTGCATTTAATCACAAATTGATTTGGTAATTTTTCAAAATCAATATCATCGAATGAATCATATATACCTAATGTTGGTATGATATATTCTTTCCCAATAATTTTAGCAACATAATTTTTGGCAGAATACTTATCTACCATTGTCGTATATTCTGCTTTCCTATCATACAATTTAAGCCATTGCAATTTTTCGTTAAATGTTTTAGGTTCATTTAAATTTAAAGTTTTACCAGTTATTAATTTATACTTCATTCGTAAATATAATTTGTCAGGCAGAAAAAAGAATAGATTTTTGTTCATTAATGCAATAATTAATAATTTAGGATGTATAACAAATTTTATTATTTTTTTGTTGAGCAAACGATTTTTATTTTCTTTCATATTTTCCTCTTTCTATTTTATTAGTGAGTGCGAAAGAAAAATATCGCCACTCACAAAACCATATATATCTTTATTATATATGGTATGGCTTTTGTATTAACCTTAGAAACTACAAAAGCTGAAAATTAATTTCGGATTTAACCATCAAATTATATTTATAATACCATTCTACTTTCCAATTAATTATCATATAAAATTTCATTAATCTTCACTAATTGATCTATTAATAATATAAAAAGATGAAATTCATTTTTCCATGTAAAACTTTTTATACCAAATAGCAAAATTTCTTAAACCATCTCTTAAAGAAGTATGTGGTTTAAATCCAAAGTCTTTTTCTAAAGGAGTTGTATCGGCATATGTAATAGGAACATCCCCTGCTTGCATTGGAACCAATTCCTTATGAGCTTCAAAATCATAGTCTTTAGGAAGAACTTCAGCTCTTATTAATTCTTCTTGTAATATTTGTACAAAATCTAGTAAATTTTCTGGATTATTATTACCTATATTATAAACAGCATATGGTGGTATTGGAAGACCGTCATTACCCTTTTTCTTCTCTGGTGCTTTATTCATAACTCGAATGATACCCTCAACAATATCATCGATATAAGTAAAATCTCGCTTACAATTGCCATAATTAAAAATTTTTATAGTTTCGCCTTTTATTAGCTTATTAGTAAAACCGAAATATGCCATATCTGGTCTACCAGCTGGACCATAAACTGTAAAAAATCTTAAACCTGTTGTTGGAATATCATATAATTTAGAATAGCAATGTGCAAATAATTCATTAGATTTTTTAGTTGCTGCATATAAACTAACAGGATTATCAACTTTATCTTCAATAGAAAAAGGTACTTTAGTATTTCCACCATAAACTGATGATGAAGAAGCATAGACCAAATGCTCTACTGGATTATGACGACAAGCTTCTAAAATATTATAAAAACCAATAACATTAGATTCAATATAAGTATCTGGATGATCAATTGAATATCTAACGCCAGCTTGGGCTGCCAAGTTAACAACTATGCTTGGTTTATAATCGGCAAATACCTTATTCACTAAATCTTTATCAGCAATATTTCCTTTAATAAACTTAAAGTTAGGAAATTGTTCTAATTCTTTCAACCGATATTCTTTCAAACTAACATCATAATAATCATTCATGTTATCTAGACCTATAACTTGAATATCAGGATGTTCACTTAAAATTCTTTTAGTCAAATTACTTCCAATAAATCCTGAGGAACCAGTTATTAAATAAGTTTTCATAAAATCACTTCTTTCCATAAAATTTTAACATACTTAAATTATGCACATTTTTTGAATGTTTTTTTTACTTGATTTATAAATTTCTTTGACTCTTTGTATCTTTTTGTAAATGATAATCCTAAAGTCATAATTATTAAAGATATGATTAAGCTAATTAAACCATTCCCAATAATATTAATTATAATATTGTTATAATTAATAATACTTGTTACATAATAAGCACTACCGAATGATATTAAAGTCAAAATAAAATAATAAATTTGTTCTTTATAAAATTCACATTTATCAGATGATTTAAAATAGTTAGCAAATAATATTTTATTACGTAAAAGATAATTAAGAAAAAATATAGTTAAAATAGTAGCTAATATAACACCAGCAATACCTAAAAGTTTTCCTAAAATAATATTTAATAACAAATTAGCTAATGCTTCTATAATATAAGAAAACTTTAATTTCCACCACATGCCTGTTCCTGAAATGTATTGATTTCGAATATTATTAATATTAATTATATAAAAGTATAAACAAAACATAAGCATACTAAAAGTTGGTAATAATAAATCAGAACCAGCCCACAGCGTCATAAATGGTTGATATAGACAACCAAGACATGTAGTTGCTATTCCTAAAATCCAAGAAAAAGCGAAAGAAAATGTCAACATATTATCATAATTTTCAGAAGCTGTTTTTTGAACAATACTATTTCCTACACTAGCACTCATAGCATTACAAATAACCAACATTATTCCGTATAATGAAGAATAAATGTAATAATAGTTGCTATAAATTGCTGTTGCTGTAAGACCAATAAAAGAAGAAATAATTAAAGAATCAAAAGAATTCCTAAATGTATCACAAATTTTATTGATCATTAACCCATTTACTTCTTTTTTCATCTCGGCAGGTATCTTTAATTTATCATTTACTCTTTTATAGTATGGATATTTTTTTCTAGTAATTACTTCGATTACTAAATTAGTAGCAATCGTACCTAAAATTGCAACTACTAAATATGCATAGAAATTCTTTGTAATCAATAAAATAATTAATTGAAGTAAATATCTAACAATATTTACTATGGTTCTGATATTTTTTGCAATATCTTGTCTTTGATCAGCAATTAATAAACATTCTTTATAAGCAAATAAATGATAACTAATTGCTGAATTAATTAAATATAATAAATAAAGAACATATATATTAATTGTGCTTGGATATGAACCCTTAATTAAAAAAGGTAATGCAGGCATTAAGGATAATCCGATTACTAAAACTATTATACCTATAATCGAATAAATTTTCTTTAATAGTGAAACTATTTCACATATCTTTTTTTCATTATGCTCAGCCATTGGTTTATATAAACTATAAACAACAGCGGTATTAAAGCCTAATTCAGCAATATTTAATACATTTAGTATTGAAGAAAATAAACTAGCAAGTCCTGTAAATTCCGCACCTAGTGTCCAAAGAATTGCCGTTCTATTAATGAATGGCAAAATAATAGTAATAATTTGATTTATTAATCCAGCATTTATGTTTCTAACTGTGTTTTTAATTCTACTACTCGACATAAAATCATTCCTTTAATATTCAAATTTCGTGTTTATATATTTTTTCCAACTTTTTTATTATTTCTTCAATATTCCAATCACTATCATTAAGCTCTACATTTTTGATACCTTTAAAGTTTAAAATGGTATCTACCCATTTTTGGCTATCATTAAGTGGTAATTTAGTAACAAGATTAGAAATAATAGCAGCTTTGGGAATTATTTCCGATACAAAACAAGGTAATTTCATTTTCTGAGCTTCAATTAATGAAATTCCCAAACCTTCATGTAAAGATGGAAAAACAAAAATATCCATAGCATTAAGTAAATCAGGTATATCACTTCTATTTGATAATATCATATAATTATTACTCAAACCATATTTTTCAAGTTTTAACTGAATTTTTTCTTTTTCAGAACCGTCACCTATTAATAATAAAAAAACATTACTATTTTCTTGATGTAATTTAAGAAAAATATCGACTAAAAATTCATGATTTTTTACTTTATCAAAACGCCCAACATGACCAATAACAAAAAAATCATCACTTATACCCAACTTAGCTCTGACATTATCTTTTGGTAATGCTTGGTTAAACTTTTTAAAATCTATTCCATTATTTAATACAATAGAATTATTAACATTAAACATATGATTAACTTCTAATCGCATTTCATCATGTAAAACAATAAAACGCATTTGATATTTATTAACTAACCACTTAGCTGCTTGAAAATCTTTATCTTCAGCGTTTTTCCAAAACTTAATTGGTTCTGAATGAACTGAATGATATATGTCGGTGTTAGATGCTGGTTTTGCAAATTTAACAAATCTATTTAATTTTAAATGACTATGAATAATATCAGGTTTTTCTATACGCACAAATTTCTTAAAATAATAATATCGTTGTAAATAGTTAATTATCTTAAATATAATTCCTTTTCTTTTGTTAAACTTTAAATAATCACATATATAAATAATCTTAACACCACTATTTTCTATTTCTTTTTCGTATGGTGATTCATCATGATGTTCAAAGCAAAGAACAACAATATCAAATTCTTTTTTATTTATACCAATAACATACTGTTTAACAAGTGTTTCAGCACCACCTGTATTAAATCCATGTATAACGTGCATTACTTTCATAAAAACCTCCGATAATATTTATAATATTTCTACAGTATTATTTGCATTTGCTTTCGCTCTTAATTTAGCATTTATAAATGCAAGGCCACCAAATAATAATATTTGATATTGAAGCGTCATTATATTAGGACGTTGATATATATTAACAAAAAATGCAATTATATAAATAATAGATAAATAATTTTTATTTTTATACAAAGCTGCTAATAATAAACTACCCCACAATAATATACATCCAACAAACCCATATTGAATTATGTATGTCTTATATGAAAGTGATCCTTTTAAATTTTTGGATTTAATATAATTATTTCCATAACCAAAAAGTGGTTTATTTTTAACTACGTCATCAAAGACATATTCTAGTTCATCAGTAGTGCGATTATCACCGGCTAAGCCTTCATCAGTAATTGTCATTCTTTGAATAAATCTATCAATTGTAGGATTACCTGTATAAATATTTGGCAATAAGAATAAATAGAAACAAGTCAATAATACTGTTAATATTACTGTACGAACATCTTTCAAATATTTTAATAATAGATATATAACTAAAGTAATTATAAACGCCAAAGAAAATGTTAAAAAGCCTGCTATTAAAATAATAATATTAGACTTTTTTTTCAAATTAAGTGAACTTGCACATAATATTAATGCGCAAATAGTACCAAAATAGCCGGGTTCATTACAAATGCCACATAATCTTACTAAAGAAATTGAGCTACTTGCCCGATATAAAAAGATAAATTTATAATCTATGTAGTTTTCAACTATTGCGTTGTTATTATAATAATTAACAACCTTATAAGGTAAGAACAAATTTAAATCATAACTTAGGTAACATATTATGCCAGCTATACAAATGATAATAAAAGCATTCTTAAAATAGATAAATGTTCGCTTTTTTATGTTATCTGGAGCTAAAGCAAAAATTATCCACAATAATGAAAATAGGAATCCCGAAAAACTGATAGAACCATCATAAGTATGAAAGCTACTAATAATAATAAAAATGATCATTGGGATGGTTTGAAACAAATCTTTTCTTAAAATTGTTTTCTTATATTTTAAAATCGGAAAAATGATTAAAATTATATTTAATCCTGTGAAAGTATACAGTAATATTTTAAAAATGTTACTTAATAATGAGCTAGTTAAAGATAAAGTACTATCAGATTGATATGGGGCAAAAATGATCATCAATGCACAGATAACAAATATTATTGAACAAAATTTTTCTTTATTAATCCTTTTAAGCATAACTTCCTCCACTTACCTAATACATTTATTTAAATAGATAATTATTCCATTTTGCTAAAATTTTATTAGTTCTAAATTCTTGCGATCTCATTCTTGCATTTTCACCTATTTTTTGACAATCATCATTTAAAATTGTTCTTAAAGCTTTCGACATAGCATTAACATCATTACAAGGTACTAATAATCCTTGCTTAGAATTTTGAATTAGCAGTCTAGGTCCGCCACATGGACAATCAGTGGAAATACAAGCAACTCCAGCAACCATTGCCTCCATTAGAGCATTAGGCATTCCTTCGTAATCAGAAGATAAAACAAATACTTTAGCATCTGATAAGGCCTTATCAATATCAATAACATTGCCCATGAAATGAACTCTACCTACTAGCCCTTTTTCATTTACATAGTTTTGCAGTTCACTTTTTTTACTACCTTCGCCATATAAATACAAGTCATCAGCAAAATCTTTAAAAATATTGGCATATGCATCAATAAGTAATTTATGATTTTTTTGTGGTTCTAATCGCCCAACATTAATTATATTTTTCTTGTTCTTATTAGGTATAATATTATAAAATTTATCATCAACAGGATTAAAAATAATTTGTGATTTATTTTGAATCTTTTTGTAAAAATATTGAGCTGCATCTGGTGTTTGAAAAACGCAACCATCTGCCAATAAGAAAAGTAAATTTGTTATAGTGCGCTTGATAAAATTAGAACCATATTCTTTATTAGGATCATTTCTAACTGAAACAATTTTTCTGCATTTTATGCCAAATGTGGCTAAAAGCATTCTAATGTTAGGGTGACCAAGAAAAGAAACTATAACACTAGGCTTTTCTCTTTTAACAATTTTTCTTAAAGACTTAACACGTTCGAAATTCTTTGTTAACACATTGCCGTCAATATTTTCACGTAGAAAAAATCTTTTTACTTGAGGATTAATTGCATACTCTTGATCAGGATTTTGTAGTTTAAAATCATTAATCAAAATTACATCATAATTTAAATCCGACAAGTTATTCGCAAGCACTGACATAACGCGCTGAGCACCACCTCTTTGCATTGTATCAATATAAAATATTACTTTTTCTTTTCTCAGAGTCATAAAGCATCCTCCATTTTTTATTATTTTTTTATTCTCCTAGATTCTTATACAAAACATTCAAACTATTATCAGGCAAATAATCCAATGCTCTTTTCTTACAATTATCACTCATTTGTTCTAAATCATACTTATCATTCAATATGTCTATCAAAATTCTTTTAAATTCTTCCTTATCTGCAAATTTATATCCTAATCCTGTCTTATTTTCTTCAATAACATCTGTAAAATTTTCCCATTTTGATGATAATACTGGAACACCAGCAAAATACGAATCAATTATTGTGCCTGGAATTCCTTCTGTATAATATAGTGTTGGAAAAAGTAATAAATTATAATCTTCAATAGTTTCTACACTTTTATTGGAATCAACAATTCCTTTATATGATATGTATTCATTATTTTCAATCCGTTTTTGAAATTCTAAAGCGTACTCGTCTTTTATCTTACCATATAAATTTAAATAAATTTTCTTAGGACTTTCTGAATTAATTTCATTAACTACATCAATAGCATCATTTATTCCTTTTAAATATTCAATTCTTGAGAATATACAACATCTTAATTCTTTTGAACTATTTTTATATTCACTTTCAGAAACTACCAACTTTTTAAAGTTATTCATTTGGCAAAGATTATCAAAACCCATATCTTCTAAACGTTTAATTGTATTTTGAGTTTCTACATAAATAAAGTTAATTTTCTTTAAATTTTTTTGTAAAAACTTGTTATTCATAGCAATATCTGGTAACCAAGCACCTATTACTACATAATGAATTTTAAAACGCCTCTTCTTATTCCATAAATTTAAAAGAGGAACAATAATTTTTATTCCTCTTTGTGCAGGTAAAATTATTACATTATCAACCTTACTTATATTACACTTAAGATTATAAAAAAATTTAAATGGACGCTTTTTTATAAAATAAGTATCAGAAATAATAACGTTTTCTTTACCATATTTTCCCAATAACTCTTTATATAAATTAACTGTTTTAATCGTTTGACCATCAAAAGCTTCAGCCCCATTAGCAAAGTGTCCACATATTAAAATTTTTTTCATAATACCACCTTTCTATTTAATGAAATATTAATTTTGACATTAATCTCATCATTAAATAAGAAGAAGCCCCTAACTTCAAAAAAAATATTTTAAATAAAGAAAATGAATTTTTAAGATATGGCTTATATTTTTTAGAAAAAAGTCTATCGCTATTTATAATTTTTTTAGAGCTTATATAAGTCTTTTTATCACCAGAATAAGCAGATGAAATCATTAAAATCAAGTTATAATATAAATACCTATATCTATAGTAATCACACCATTCGTTAGAATATTCGTTCTTTTCAACATAATTCAGCATATTAAAGGATCTATCGACAACTTTTTTATACCAGTTAACATTTTTAAAATTACTAGATAAAGATGAATGCCCAACTCTATAGTTATATAATGGCTTATCAATTGAAACTATCTTCTTAGCATTAATTAACACCAATCCGTAACAGCCTTCACCGACTGTTTCAAATAATTCGGTAATATTCAAACGATCGAGCAATTCTTTTTTTACAATTTTATTCCACTGAATAGTATTATTCATAATAAATTTCCAGTTAACGTTTCCATCATAATCTTTATACCACTTTTGCTTATTTATTACCTCGTTTGGGTAAAAATTATAATTACAATATGAAACATCAGCATCATTTTTAATAGCATTTTCGTATAAAACAGAGAACATCTCAGCATCTACGAAATCATCCGCATCAACCCAGCCAATATATTCTCCAGAAGCGTTATCATAGCCCAAAATTCTTGCACTAATAACTCCACCATTTTTCTTATTAATTATTCTGATAAATTCATATTTAGAAGCAAATTCCTGCAAAATATCTAAAGAATCATCAGTACTACCATCATTTATGCAAATTACTTCAAAATTTGGTAGTTTTTGTTTTACAACAGATGACAAACATTCTCGTAAATATTTCCCGGCATTGTATACAGGTATTATAATAGATAAACAGCATTTTTCATTCTTCATTAAATTCTCCTCTTTACAGCATTATAACAGTACCAACAGAAATTATAAGCACTAGAAAAAATACCTAATTTTTCAACATTTCGATATAAATTCCACGTTCTTTTTAAAGCTGTTAATTTATTTGCAGATAAACTTTCATTTGTTCTTCTATAATAAGATAGTACTTCGTTTAATCCATATGCACATTTAGTTTTTTTCAAAACTTTCCACCATGTCGCTGTATCCTGTCCTCTTTTTACATTAGGCATATATATAGAATCTTTAGAAAGTTTATTCATATCAAACATCACTGTACTTGTCCAAATAGTTGTATTTTTAAGAGCTTGTTTATACGTTATAGTAGCAGGAACTTTAACTTTTTTACCATTAGGTATTCCTTTTTCGTCTGCAAATTCATAACCAGTAAAAGAAAACTCACAGTTGTTTTTTTTCATAAAGTTCAATTGCTTTTCTAGCTTATCTTTTTCCCATAAATCATCGGCATCTAAAAAGCACAAATACTTACCCTTTGATAATTCAATACCTTTATTTCGTGCTAAAGCCGCTCCACCATTTTTTTCTTGATCAAACCAAATAATACGATCATCTTTTTTATATTTTTGATATATTTCTTTACTATTATCTTTAGAACAATCATTTATTAACAAAAGTTCCCAATTCTGATAAGACTGCTTCAAAACACTATTTATAGTTTCATCTAAAAATTTCTCGGCATTAAAAACAGGAACTATAATACTAACTAAATCATTTTTCATTCAAAGTACCTCTATTTTGCTTTCTTAATGCTTCTATTTCATCATGTATAGTACCTTTACCAGCATCTACACCCTTTTGACCAAAAACAGCTTTAACTGTCATAAAAACAATTTTAATGTCTGTTTTTACTGAACAAGTTTTTACATATTCTAAATCATAATTAATTTTTTCAAATATTGATATATCATTTCTTCCTTTTACTTGAGCAAGGCCACTTAAACCTGGTCTTACGTCACAACGATGTCTTTGTTTTTCATTCATGTTTTCATAATATTCAGGAATCCAAGGACGAGGTCCAATAAAACTCATATCACCATCTAAAATATTAATTACTTGTAAAAGTTCATCTAAAGATAATTTTCTAATTATTCTACCAACTTTAGTAAATTTATCTTCACAGCTCATATCTCTGACATTATTACCTGCAACCATACTTCTGATTTTATACAAATTAAATTTTTTAGCGTATCTTCCTGTTCGCTCTTGTTTAAAAATAATCGAATGAAAATCGCCTGTCAACATATAACTAATTTTCACAATTAATAAAACAGGCACTAAAAAAACTAACCCTATTAAAGAAAACACAATATCAAATAATCTTTTAATACCAAAATAAAGTAATTTTCTTAATGAAATAGATTTAGTATTTATTTTGTCTTTTTCTAAAACTTCACTGTTCATATAACCAACTCCCAATTTAAAATTTATTTAATCAGTAATTCTGACAATTTTTAGATCCGTTAAGATAATTATACCATATAAATAAATGAAAATAAATCTTTTTTGATTCGTTATACAGAAAAATAAACTTTTTAAATAGTAAAGTTTGAATTTTACCTATAAAGTATATAAAGAAACTAAAATACATTAATCACTTATTTTTTAAAGAGTAAACTTCACTTAAAACTAAACTTTTTATTTTTAATCTAACCCACTCCATTTAACTTTAAAATTTCCATATTTATTAACATACTCATCATATTTATTTTTATATTTATATATTCCATCTAAAGTTTTTTTCGTCTAAAATAATTATACAAAAAACAACTTGTTATGCACAAATTGTTTTTTACTTTATCTTCGATATCTTCTTCTTTTGGCTTCTAATCGTTCATTCAAAATTCCTTCAAAATATTTTTTATATACCACAATATTTTCATCATTAACTATTTTCATTAATGTAGATAAATCAAAAGTACTTGGATTTCTTAAAAAATTACTATAATGAAATCTCAAAAATAAATAATGATTTTCATCTATCCTTTTATTATTATAATCATTTACAAAGTCATTTACAAAGTCAATACTTTGATAATCAACGGGAATTGTTATTGGACTCTTAACACGATATTTATCTAATAAACATTTAGCACTACCTAAAACTTTAGAAGTATAAGCATCATATGGTTTATCATTATTTAAATAGTTATTATTTAAAAATTGTTTTGTTCCTTCAAATATTAAATTATAAATGTATTCTTTATCAGCATCATTTTTCATTTTTTTAATATCAATTCTTTTAATTATTTCTAATAATTCATTTAATAAGAAACCATTAGTAATACCATTAGATAACACTAATTGCTCTAAAAATATACGACGATCTACACTATCAGCATTAGGATTATAACAATAAGTATATTCACTGATACTAGAAACAACTAAACCATTATCAATATTGGAAACAATAGCGTTAAATTCTTGATCAAACTCATCTAAGACATCTATTATATAGCTTGGTAATTTTTTTTCATTTATATAGGGACGAAGGCGATAAAAATTTTCAGGTTGATTTTTTAAATATTCTTCTAATAAACCAAAATCATTTGTAAGGTTTAATTTATTTTTAAAAGGTACATTTAAAATAAAAATCTCAAATTTTTCTAAAGAACGATTATTTTGTAAATATTTATCAATAACATATTTTTCAAGAAAGGCATTATTGTATTTAAATGTTGTCATTAAATCAAGAAAATTTTCATTATAACACATATCCATTAATTGATTAAAGTTAGTTTGACTAAAAATACAATCAAAATCACCATTTTCAACAACATTTTCGTCATGAATTAAATTACTAAGATTATTATAGCAATTTAAACCTAAATTATTTTTAGCTAAAGTAGCGCGAAGCTTTCCTAAAAATATTCTTGTACTACCAAACAAATATTCAGTTATTACACTATTTTTATTATTAGATAAAGATAATAACATTTCAACAAAATCACGATTTACGCGATTTTTAGATTCAATAGGTTCTCTTGTTAAATTATTATTTAAAGCAGCATAATTAGTAGCTAAATCAGCTAAAGCCTCTTCCATAGCAGTAGATAGTAGTGTGCGATCATTAGAATTCTTAAGGATCAAAACTCTAATTAAAACACGATTTAAAATATAATTACGTTCAATATCACTTTTTTCAAATATACTTTTATCAACATAAATATGATTTTCTCCAGATATATAGTATTCTAAATTTAAATTATCAACATAATTAATTTTAATCTCTTTAAATGCTTTTTTAACCTCATCTAAATTAATATTTTTTTCTGAAGTTTTAATCATTTTTACTAATAAACTAAATAAATTAGATTTAACATTACTTTCTAAAATAGCACCATCAATTTGATGAGCAAAAGATTTTATTATGTTTTTCATAATTTTTCTCCTTTAATTATCTATATTTAGGTGTTGAATATTTTCTCGAATTTAAAACTTCTTGAAAATATTTTCGGTTTATTTGAACATGTTGATCATTCATAATAGCTATTAATTCTTCGTTACTCAAGCTTTCAGGATTTCTTAATAAATCATTCTTACGATAAGCAGGTATTAAATACTTTAATTCATTTTCACTTAGTTTAACATATTTATGTAATAATTTTTTCGTTTCAACAGGCTTTTGTTCATAAAAAGGTGTTCCAACTGGTTCAAGATAATAATACTCATCCATTAATTCCAAAGAAGATTTTAATGCTTTAGTTGTATAAGCATCATATCTAGATGATTCATTAAATACTTTAGAGTTTAAAAATTGAGTTGTTGCTGCATAAATTAAACAATAAGCTTGATCACGTTCATTTAACTTTTCAATTTTTCTGGTTTTCATTATTTCCAATAATTCGTTTAATAAAAAACCATTAGTAATACCATTAGATAAAGCTAATCTTTCTAAGAATACTAAACGATCAGAAAGACTAGCATGATAATTATAATAACAAGTGTATCGTTTTAAATCATCATTAAATTTTCCAGCTTTAATATCAGCAACAATGGCATTAAATCTTAAATCATTTTCTTTAAAAATACTTCTAGTATTTAAACCAAATGATTTTTCATCAACAAATGGACGAATACGATAAAAATCATATGGATATGATCCAAAATAATTAGACACTTCTCCAAGATCATCAGTTAAATTTAAAGTTGATCCAGCAGTTAAAGCAAATAATTCAAGACTATCTATTGAAAAATCATTTAAGAAACGACTTCTAAGATGATCTTCTAAAAAAAGATTATTAAATCTAAATACTGATGTTAAAGAAGTATTGTTATCATTAAAACATTCATTCATTAATGTACGCATATCACAATTATTTAAAATTGGATAAAATTTCGTATTATAAATAACTGGACGCCCATTTTCATTTGTAGATTTCAAATTACCAATCTCATATAAAGATATGTTATTTTTAATGGCAATACGTGCTAATTCACGTTCAAAATTAACGCCATTAGTTAAAAAATATTCGGCCATCAATTTATATGGTTCATCACTTAAAGACAAAATAAATTCCATATAGTCACGAGCATAGCGGTTTTTAGAACTAATATAAAAGAACTTTGACGTTAAATTATTAGCAACCATATCTGCTAAAACTTCTTCCATTCCTTTATTTAAAGCACTTTTATTTTTGTTAGCTGTTAAAACTCTAGCATAAGCACTTGCTAAAACATAAACTTTTGTTTTTAAATCTTGTTCTTTTAAATCTTTACTAAGATATATTTTATTTCCTTCTACATTAAATTGATCATAGTCTAAATTATCAGCAAATTTAACTTTACCTAAAGCTTTTTTTAATTCTGTTTTATCAATATCCATATTGATAGTACTCGCCATATTACTTAAAACCGTTAATAAACTATTTTTAGTTAATTGTTCGAATAATAAATTTTCTTCTTTTAATTTTAAATTTTCTATTGTTTTACTAGCAAATCTTTCCATAATAAAAACTCCCCTTTTCTTTTCGGCTCCATATTCTAGCACTTTTTTAACACTTTGGCAAATTCATCATTTTCCATACTAAAACCATACTCAAGATCTAATTCATTAGCTATAGAAATATAATAACCATTATGTGATAAAATTAAATCTTTAAATAAAGTTAATATTTCTATTCTTGGCATTAAATGAATAAGTTCTCTAAATGAACTATAAATGAACTTTTTCAAAAATTTCACTTCTGGATCATATAATATTTCTAATAAGGTTTTAGCTTGAACTTTAAATAGATTGATATTAAGAAGTGAAGGTTTAACTTCAATTTTTAAATTGTATTTACTATTTATATAATTAATTTCTTTTCCATATTTTTCTAAAGCGTTCTTTAAAGAATTAATAATAAATTTATCAGCTTTGATATATTCTAAAACATCTTTAATTTTGAATAAAACATAAATAGTATTAGGATCATCAGAATAAAATAAATTATTTTTAAGAAAACTTTTTAATGCTTTAACAACTAAAAGTTTGGTTTTATCATTAATTTTAGTAGTACTAACTAGATCTAAAAGTTCTTTATAATATGAAGAATTTATCTCATTGTTATAAAGGAAATTAGATAAAAATATAATTCTTTTACTTTTAGATGCTTTTTGATCATAAAAACTAATATATTTTAACCCACTCGCAGAAGGACTAAAGTTCCAGTTTTTAATAATCTTGATCATATTATTAAAAGGACTCTTAGTTTTTAAAGCCTCGTTAAACATATTAATACCAATTTCTTTTGGTAATTTAACAATATAGTCTTTAAGCTTATCAAAATTAATAGGATCTTTAAAATATAAAGCAATTAAAGCCTTATCATAAATTTCTGATGAAAATTCTTCCCTTTTAAGTAATGCTTCTAATTTAACACTTAATTTGATCATGTTATCAACAGTGAGCATAGACTCAAAAGGCATTGCATGATAAAGTGTTCTTTCAAAAATATACTTTTCAAATAAAGAATTATGATAAAAAAATTCATTATTTGAGTTTAAACAAGAAGAAGTTAATTCTTGAAGATTAAACTTTGAAAGTTGGCGTGAACATAATTTAAAAAGTTCAGCACTCAATTTATTTTTTACCATTTTAGAATCATTTAAAGTATCTTCAATACTATAAATCCCCAAGATTTTTTCTAAATCTGGAACACGAATTTTCAATTGTTTAAACAATTCTTTTTTAAATTCTTCTTGACTTTTAAAGTAAAAACTATAAAGTATAGCATAATAATTATCTGCTAAACCAAATAAAAAAGCCATAATCTCTTTACTTGCTAAATAACCATCCTTTAATAAATAAGACGTTTTAGCATTTAAATCATTATTAATTACCATTTCTGATAATAAATCATTTATACCTTCTTCAAAAAATTCCCCACTTGCTGAAATAGGAACACTATATTTTCTGCCAGCATAAATATCTAAAAGTATATGACCATACTCATGAATTAAAGATGCAAGTTGTTCAAATGAACTAAGATGGAAAAAGTATTCACAAAGATATATTTTTTTAGTATCTTGTAAATAAAAAGCTATTGTATCTGGACTATTAGCTTCATATTCAAAAGAACATTGAGAAATTGTTTCAATAACTTCCTTAGAATTATCTTCAACTCCAACAGAAATAAAAATTTTTTTTAAAAAAGAAGCTAACAATGTTAAAACTTTAGCTTTATATTTTTCAATCTGTTCTAATTCATCATCAAAAAATTTCATACTAATACCCCTTTAAGCTGCAGATATACTAACACATTTATGATAATTTAGCAAATTAAAGATCAAAAAAGTCTTAATTTTGAAATGTGGTCATCAAAATTAAGACTTTTTATTTTTTGATTTTAGAAAAAATTGGTTTTAAATTCGGAAAAGCTTCTTTAATTCTTCTTGTTAAAGGTTTACTATTAAAGAATTTCAAAGTTTTTTCTTTTATTTCTTCAGTATTATCTGTAAAAGAAGCAAATTTATTCTTAAAAGAATTTACAATTTTAAAAGAAGTGATATTATCTACTAAATAAATTATAAAAACAATAATAGCAATAATCATAGTTAATTGAGGATTTATATTAAAAATAAAGCCTTCAATTATAGGATTTAAATACATTAAGGCAACTATTCCCAAAGCACCAAAAGCAACAGAATTAGTAATACAAATACGTCCATCAACATTTAAAAGACGTTTACTATAGTCCCACCAACGAGCATGAAACAATTTTTCTAAAACTAAACTTGTTACATATTCAATAACGGAACACACTACTGAAATTAAAACAAATAAAGCTATAGGATGAGTTTTATATTTTGTTAACAAAATTGTTATTGCTAAATATCCCCATCCATAGATAGGACAATAAGGTCCAATTAAAAAACCTCTATTTACAAACTTTTTATCTTCAACAAAAGTTACAATTACTTCCATTAACCACCCTATCATTGAATAAATCATAAAACACAAAAAATATTGTTCAATCTTTAGCATTTTTATTCACTAACTCCTTTATTGCAATTACTTTATCAGCATATGTTACAATCCAACTTTCTTTATACTTAGGTAAAGCCAAATTGAGAGGAAACATATGTCTTAAAATAGCATTATCAACTTTCTCATTAACAAATTCAGGAAAAACTTTATGATAATTTTCTAAAGCTTGTCTAGCATGAACAAAACCATGTTTTTTAAAAAATGATTTATGCATTTTTAAATGACAATATAATACCGGATCCATATATTCTAAAGCTTTAGAATACTGCCATGGATAAGGATAAAAATCATGAAGCAACCCAGCAACAGCACATACTTTACTATCACACTTTTTATTTAAAGAAAACTTATAAGCTAAGAAAGATACTAAAACTGAATGATAATACACACTTCCATAATGATGTTTATAAAGCATCCTTTTTTGAAATTCTTTATTTAAAAGAATAGGTTTAACAATTAAAAACCAATCATTAAAATTAGGATCAAAATTTATAAAATCTAAATACTTTATTATCTCTTTCTCTTTCATAGTTACAATTATATCATGAATTAATTTTTATATCAATTATTTAAAAGAATACAAAAATTTTATTTACAAAAATTCATATTAATAAAATATTTTTAAGATCAAAACAATAAAAAACAATTTTATTATATTTTTAAATCTTTAATTATAAATATTAAATAACTAAAAGAACTGGATTTCTCCAGTTCTTTTAAATTAATTTATATTTAATATATTTCAATATCAAATTACTTTCTAATTGACTTTTAAAAATCAAATTTTATCCTTTAGAATAAACAATTTGGGTTGCTACATTACATGTAACAGGATTAGTACATCCAGCAATTGAAGTATTTTGCCAAGTACCACTATCTGACCAACTACTACACTTACTAGCTGTATAAGTTGTCTTAGTTATTGTTTTGTTTAACTTAGAATCACAATTGTTATATGCTAATTTAGTGCCACTAGGACATTTACTAGTCAATGAATTTTGACAAGCATTTATAGCAGAAGTCTTTGCATAATAAGTTTTAGTTGTATCAAGGTCAGTATAAATTGATATAAAAGCACCTGGGCTATCAAGATTTTCACATTTACCAGTTACTCTTGCTGTAGAAAATTTGTATGTTGGAGTACTACACTTTGAAAAAGTATAATCCTTACCTGCAGTACCTGAAGCAGTACAACTTTCGACAGTTGAAGGCTCTGAATTATAAGAACCATAATTGGTACAAGTTTGCTTTTTATATTGCGTTGTAGCCTTAATTGGTACAGAGCAATATCCTTGATTGCCAGCATTATCCGTCATCAAGAACCCATATGTAACAGAGCCACTTTTGTGAGAATCAGGAATTGTCATTGAATATTTAGTTAAAGATTCTTTTGACCATCTTCCAAGACTAGTAGCCGTTGCAATACCACTACCACTATCGGTAAGTGTTGCAGTGACTGTTTTATCACTTATTGTCGTCGTACAAGTCGGCTTAATTGTGTCTATATTTATCTTTATGTTATTAACAGCTCCACAATTTGACGGATTATTCTTTTTGCAAATTTTATAATAAATAGTGCCACTAGATTCGATTGTATCGTTCTTACCAGTCGGATTTTTAGTACTACCACGATAATACTCTTCATCTGATTTAGCTCCACCTAGAACAATATCAACTGATTGATTAGTCCAGCTTCCTGATGTATAAACTTTTCCATTAGTTGATGCAGCAATTGTTACTGTAGCTGGTGTAGTTGTTGATGAGCTATCAATGCTTGCAGTTGTTTTACAAATCGCTTCTTGACCTGAGCTGTCTCTAACTGTAAGAGTGTATTCCCCACTCTTACTAACACTTCTACGATATTGATTATAAGTAAGTTTTGTAAATGTAGTATCACTAAGATACTTAATTACTCCACTTCCTCCATATATAGTGGCAGTAATAGTATTCGAAGTTTTACTAAATGTTAAAGTGCAACTCATTGGAGATATAATTTTTATATCTTTAGACTCACTACAAGTCACTTCGCTTTTCTTCCCATTTTTAACATAAGCTGCACAATAAGTATATTTACCACTAGAACTTATTTTTGGCATTGTAGTACCTGTAGGATTGCATTGTCCAGTACCATTTTGTAGACACACATATTTACTATCATAATCAATTCCTTGAGTACCTCCATATATAGCAGCTGTAACATCAACTGTACAATAATTAGAGTAACTAACAGATCCACATAGGAATGACACTGTCGTCGGTTTTTTTACTGTAACTACCGATGATTTGTCAATCTTTATATATTTAGTTGCACAAGTTGCTTCACTCTTTTTACCATTTTTTTCATGAGTAGCACAATAAGTATATGTACCAGTTTTACTAATTTGAGGATAAGACGAAGAATTAGTTGGAGTGCATGGACCATTCCCAGAAACCAAACAAACATAAGTTTTATCCATGCCAGCAATATATTTTACATAAACACTTACATTAACATTGCATGAATTAGAATACTCTTTAGGGCCACACAAGAAACCAACAGTAGGCTTTTGTACTGAAGTACTTCCGCCTGTGTTACCTCCAGTGTTACCACCAGTATTTCCACCGGTATTACCTCCGGTGTTACCACCTGTATTTCCACCAGTGTTACCACCCGAATTTAAATTACAATATCCTTCAGTTCCACTGCTTACAACTTTAACATAAAAATATGCAATAGCTCCGCTTTTAGCAGTCATCTTAATTCCAATTTTTTGATTATTTGAATCTTTCTTAGCAGTTACTACACCAGTACTACTTACACTTGCATAGTTTTTGGCTTCTTTATTTTTAGTTGCATCACTTGGATCTTCTGCTGATACAACTTCCCATGTTAAAGTCTTATTTGTTGCATTGCTTGGTAATATTTCAACTCCAATCGTATATGTACTTCCAACTTTAAGTTGATAACAAGCTTCTGTTGCTTTTAGTTTGATTGTTGTAACAGGAACCTTGGTTGTACCGGAATTGTTTCCACTATTCCCACTGTTTCCATTATTTCCACTATTACCGTTATTACCATTGTTGCCACTATTTCCATTGTTTCCAGAATTACTATTAACAACTCTTACTGTTGCCGCTGCTGTCACTTTTCCACCATTAGCTGAAATATTTAGTATTGTAGCTCCTACTTTTACTCCCCTGATTCTTCCAGAGCTATCAACTGTTGCAATGCTCGTATCGGAAATAGAAAATTGAACATCGCTTAATGATGCTGTTGCTGGAACTGGCGTTAATGATACCATTACTGTTTTTCCAACACCAACGGTATAAGTTGATCTATCAAGCTGAATTTGTTCTAATTCTGGTAAATCATCACCTACTGTAACTGTTCCTGTTCCAGTTACTCCACTACCATCATTAGCTGTCGCGGTTACTATTGTTACACCATCTTTTTTACCAGTTATTACACCGTTTTGATCAACATCTGCAATACTTGGATCTTCAATGGTCCAATAAACGCTTGAATCTTTTGCGTCACTTGGTAATACATTAGCATAAATTTGTTGTTGTTCGCCAACTCTTACATTTATTCTAGTTGGTGTTAAAGTAATTTGATTAACTTTATAATTTCCACTACCATTACCACATCTACGCAATAGTAAAAATATGACCAATATTAATAATATAACAGCAAGTATTATCAATATTGTTCTTTTAGTGAATATCGCTTTTTTGTCTTCACTTTCCATTTTATTCCCTCCTATTGTCTATATAATTTTACAATATTTTTAATATTAAGTGTTCAAGATAAACGTAATGTTTATTTTAACTGTGTTTGTAAATTATAAAAAAGAAACATTTTTATTATTATGTTTCTTTAATTTCAAATTATTCAATTACAATTTTTTTACTTTGAATATAAAACTTTTTGAGTTCTAACATTACATGTTACAGAATTATCACATTTAGGAATAGTTGTTTGCCAAGATCCATTATCAACATATTCATCACATTTTGTTGCCACATATGTCTTTATTGATTTAAGTATCATGGTTTGATAGTTATTATTACAGCTACCAGTTCCAATTGATCTAGATACAAAATGTTCTGGATCTATATCTTCAACTGCATCACAAGCCTCTTTCAGCTTGTTACGACAAGCCGTAAGAAATGAACTTAAACTTGTAAATGTTTCATTTATGTAAACTCGAACAGGACTTGTTACTACATCAGCACCTAGTTTATCAAAATAATGCAAGTTACAATTTCCATCCATTGGAAGATTTGAATAATATATGGTCTGAGGGGAACAAGTTGTATATTTATAATCAGATCCTGCAGAACCTGAAGCTTGACAAACATTGTTTACTTCAGAATAATTTAAAGAATATGATGAATATTTACTGCATTTTTGAAGCTTATACTCAGTTCTTGAACCTATTTCAATTGAACAACTACCCGAATTATTGGCAGCATCATAAAATTTAAATGAATAAGTTCCAGATGTTGTAATACCATTTTTAGCATAATTGTTAACAGTAACTTTAGTAAAATCTTTAGATAATATCGTACCAATACCACTCAAATTATCACTTAAGATAGCCGTTATTTTGTTGTTAGATGCATCAAAAGATAATTTACATGTAGGTTGAGTTTTATCAAGCTTAATAAATATAGAAGCACTAGTACCACATTTGCTAGAATTATTTTTCTTACAAATTTTATAATAAACACTCGTATTAATATCACTTGAAATAGTATCTTTATCTATAGAAGCAAGCTTAGAATTACCACGATAATATTCCTCGTCTGACGCTGCTCCACTTAAAACAATATCAATTGTACTATTTGTCCACGTGCCAGAAACATAAGTTTTATTGTTACTTGTTGCTGTGATAGTTGGTTTATTTATCGGTTTACCATCAATAGTTGCTTTTTGTTTATCTAATTGTTTTCCATTATGCGTTACAGTTACAGTTATTGTTGTCAAAATAGTTGTATCTTCAATTGTAAATTGCCTTGTAAATTGTTCAGAAATCATAGTATACGAATTACCACAATTTGCATTTAAACAACTAAATGTTACTATTGAACCTGCTGGGGCAAAAACCCTAATATTCTTTGATGACGTATCAATTGTTATAGTTGCTGCTTCTTCTACTGGAGCTATAATTTTGATATCCTTAGTATCACAAGCTACTTCACTTTTTTTGCCATTTTTAACATATGCTGCACAATAAGTATATTTACCACTAGAACTTATTTTAGGCATTGTAGTACTTGTAGGATCACAATGTCCATCACCACTTTGTAAACACACATATTTACTATCATAATCAGTTCCTTCTACACCACCTGTAATAGAAGCTGTTACACTAGTACTACAAGAACTAGAATATGCTTTAGATCCGCATAAGAATGAAACTGTTGGCTTTTTTACTGTAGTTGTTGAAGATTTATCAATTTTTACAATCTCATTCGCACAAGTAGCTTCACCTTTTTTACCATTCTTAACATATGCTGCACAATAAGTATATTCACCACTTGCACTTATTGGTTGAATTGAATTACTTGTAGGTTCGCAAATTTTAGGGCCACTAATTAAACAAACATATATATCATCATAATCAGTTCCTTTGGTACCACCTGTAATAGAAGCTGTTACATTAATACTACAAGAACTAGAATATGTTTTGGATCCACATAAAAATGAAACTGTTGGCTTTTTAATAGTGGAATCACTATTTCCACCAGTAGTACTATCATCGCTTACACTAACTGTTATTGTTTGGGCAGTCGTTTTTTTACCTCCAAATAATCCATAACCTTCTGGCAAAGTTATTTTACATGTTCCTTTTGATTTTCCAGTGATTGTTATTATTTCTGAAAAGCTAGTATTTGTAACAGATTTAGCTCCACTTGAACTCACTGTTGCTATATTTGAACAAGTATTAGATATATTAGAATTCTTACTACCACTTGATGTTGAACTACAATTTACTGTAACTGTAGTAGTCACACCATTTTTTATATTTACTGTAGATGAACTAACAGTACATGTTCCACCGATTGTTCCTGTACTTCCGCCAGTATTTCCACCTGTAGTATTATCATCACTCACATTAACTGTTATTATTTGAGAAGTTGTCTTTTGATTTCCAAATACTCCATAGCCTTCGGGTAATATTACTGTACATGTTCCCTTTGATTTTCCTGTAATTGTAACTGTTTCTGAGAAACTAGTACTTGTAACATTTTTAGTTCCGCTTGGAGTTACTGTTGCTACATTTGAACAAGTATCATATTTAATATTAGAATTTTTACCACCATTTGATGTTGAACTGCAATTAATTGTGATTGTAGTACTGCTACCATTTTTTATATTTACTGTTGAGGAACTAACAGTGCATGTTCCACCAGCTGTTCCCGTACTACCTCCAGTATTTCCTCCGGTATTACTACCCGTATTGTTACCAGTGTTACCACCGGTATTATTACCTGTGTTGTTACCGGTATTACTTCCAGTGTTATCACTTGTACTTCCTCCAGTACCAGTATTTCCACCAGTATTACTGCCTGTATTGTTACCAATATTACTTCCGGTGTTATCACCTGTACCTCCGCCAGTACCAGTATTTCCACCACTATTGCCACCTGAATTTAGACTACAATATCCTTCATTACCACTACTGATAACATTAATATTAAAATATGCATAAAAGCCACTTTTTGCCGTTATTTTAATTCTAGCATTTCCTTCTTTTAAACCTTTTACAACACCAGTATCACTTACACTTACATAAGTTTCTGCAACTTTATTTTTAGAAACGTCGTTAGCATCATCTACTGATACAACTTCCCATTTTAAAGTCTTATCTGTTGCATCACTTGGTAATACTTCAACACCAATTACATATGTGCTTCCAACTTTAAGGCGGTAGCAAGTTTCTGTCGCTTCTAAATTTATGGTTGAAACTGGTATTATTGTATCAGGATCATTTGATTCATTTGAATCACCATTTCCAGTAGGATCATCAGACACATTTGAACTACTACTAGAAACAACTCTTACATTCGCAGTCGTTGTTACTTTGCCATCATTAGCTTTAATAGTTATTGTTGTATTTCCTACTTGAACTCCTCTGATTCTTCCGGTACTATCAACAGTTGCAATACTCGTATCTGAAATTGAATATTGAACATCACTTAATGACGCTGTACTCGGAACTGGTGTTAATTCTATCATTACTGATTTTCCAACACCAATAATATAAATTGATCTATTTAATTGAATTTGTTCTAACTCAGGTAATTCATTTCCGACTGTTACTGTGGCACTCCCTACTATACCACTACCATCATTAGCTGTTGCAACTACCAATGTTGTTCCATCACTCACTCCAGTAACTAATCCATTATCATCGACTGTTGCAATATTTGTATCACCAATTGACCAAGTAACATTAGAGTTACTAGCATTTGTTGGAAAGATATTAGCATAAATTTTCTGCTGTTCACCAACTTTTAAATTTAATCTTGTTGGTGTTAAATTAATCTGAGATATTTTAATTTCATTATTACCGCATCTACGTAATAATAAAAATATAATTATAGCTAATAATATAACAGCAAGTATTATTAAAATGATCCTTTTCGAAGAATTATTATTATCTTCTACATTCATAATATACACTCCTATTCTATAAATACATTATAATGTTTTTACTATATATACAAGTCTATATTAACACAATGATAATATTAAGCTTGTTGACTAAACAAAGTGTTTATAATTTTAATAAATAAAAAATCAAGGATCTTTTATTAATCTTTGATTTTAGTTTTACTTTTAAATTTAAAAACACCATTTTCATAAGAATATAAAATATTTCTTGAATTTAAAATACTTTCAATTATTTCTAATAATGTTAATTCATCTTTTTTAAAATATAACTTTAAACAATTATTAATAATAGAAGCTAATTCTATATTAATACTATTTACAATTTGATCACATTTTAAAAAGAAAGATTCACAATTTTGTTTTTGATAAAAACGATCTTTTTCTTCAAATAAAGAAACATTTTCTAAATAAATTTTTTTCAAATTTTCTATTTTTGTTATATCTGGAAAATACTTAAATTTTACTCTTAAAGAATGCAAATAAAAATCAATATTATTAACTAAACTATCATAATTATTAGATCCATTTAAATAAGTCAAATCTTTAATATTTTTATTTAATAATTCCTCGGGAATAATTATTTCTTGTAAAGCTTCAACGGGAATTTCATAAAAAGCAAAAGCTTCATCAGTATAAAGTTCTGAATCAATCGGTAAACCCTCACTTAAAGCAACCGATTTTTTAGTTTCACCATTTTTTAAATAAGAAATACTCGCTTTAAAACTAATTCCTGTATCAATAAATTTTTCTTTAGATTCACCATTACCTAATGAAACAGAAATCCAAAGATCATTATTATTGCCATAAAAATTACGTCCACTAAAAACGCCTTTTTTCTTTTTAGCATACCCTGATAATATTCCATGTTCTAAAATACTAATTAAAGCAAAAAAGTTAAAACCAATACCATGATATACTTCAAAATATTTTTCACTTTTTAAAGCCTCTTTTTTAAATAAATCCATATGATATTCACTTATAAAATCACGATAATATTCATTAACTTTATAAGCAAATTCTACTAAATCTTTAGAATAAGGCAAACGTAAAAAAGCTGTTTTTAAAGCTGAAGATGCCGTCTTACGAAATCTTGTCCGATCTAAAGCATCAGCATCTTTTAAAATATTATAAAGTTTTCTAAAACTAGTAACATCTTCAATTTCATAATCTTTAACAATTTGATCAAATTTATTATCACTTAAAGAATGAGAATCACATAAACATTTTAAAATATTTAAATTAGAAGTTTTTTGATAAATTTCTTTTTTACCAACAATTTTACCAATTTTAATAGCTGATGCATAACCATGAATAGTATCTTCATTATCGTCACCACGACCACAATCATGATAAATAGCAGCATCAATTAATATTTCTTTTTCTAACTCATTTAAATCTAAACTTTTAGCAATAACAAACGCGAATAATAAAACTTTTTCTGAATGATATAAACCATGAAAATGTGATGAATACAAATAATTTTTTTGAATATTTTTAACAACTACTTTTAAATATTCTAAATCATCAGCATGCAAATAATCATTAAGTAACCCACTATCTAATAAACTATTCAAAATATTTTCCATTTTTATAATTCCTATCTTCTAAATATTCTTGAGCTGGCAATTTATATAAAGCACTTATAGCTTCTAAATCAAGTCCAAAAAACTTAATTTCTTGATTATGGCTATCTTTTTCAGGATCACAATAAAATACTGAATCGTAAGTTCTTACTTTCAATATAGAATGTAATGAATCATTATTTAAACAAACAATTAAGTTTGCTTTAATTCCTAACAAATCAAGTAAATAAATAGCCATATTAACATAACCTTCACAAACAACACTATGACGTTTTAAAGCACATAAAGAAGAATTAATATAAGCCATTCTTCTTAAAATATATTCTTTTTTAGGACTACTCTCTTTTAATACTTTTTCATAATTTAAATCCCGAAATCTTAAAGAATCATGATCGTAACTAACATGGGAAATAATATAACGATAAACAAGATAAGTTTGTTCATATTGATCTTTTCCTTCTAAAGGAATCATTTTTAAAATTTCTTTAGCTAATTTATAACATTCATTCATTTGATCAAGAGTTAATAAATAAATTTCATCATAAAAATGAATTTTTTCAGAAAATTTAATATTTGATAAATTAGACATTAAACAATCACTTAAATATTTATTAATACTAGTTTCTTTAAATAAAGAATTAAAGATTAAATTACTTAAAATATTAACAGCTGTATCTTTAGTATTATCAATATATTCTTTAACATCACCAATATATTTAACAGGACAAGAATTAATTACTACTTTTTCTAATTTTTTTAATTTACTTAAACCAACAATAGTTGTTAAATCACTATTATTAATTAAAATTAAATTTTTTAAATTTTCCATATTAGTTAAATCTAAAGTATGAATATTACAATCATTAGCTATAATTAATTCTTCTAATGATAAGTTTTTTAAAAAAGAAAAATTTTTAATATTATTGCCGTTTTTATATTCAAAAGAATCAGGATTAACCCCAATAAGTTTTAAACACTTTAAATTACTTAAACATTCAATAGAGTCTAAATCATCAACATTTTTAAGTGTAAGTTCTGTAATACTAGCAAGTTCTTCTTTAGTAAAATACGAATTAAAACCAAAAAAACCATTTCTTTTATTTTTTTTAATCAATTCTTCTAAAATAATAACAGCAAGAATAGAATTCTTTATATACATATTTTCCCCCATAAAAAAAGATATTATTTTTGATAATATCATTTTTTTATTATTTTATCAAGTTTTTTAAACGATCTAGAAAACTTGTTGTTTTAGTAGTTTCATTAGTTACTTTTTTTACTTCAGGAACTTTTAAACTAGCTGTTGTATAAATAAACTTAGTTTCACTGTCATTAATAGTACTCTTAGAATTAACAGTTTTATATTCTTCACCTAATTCAATTAATTTCTTAAAACGCATTGAAGTAGGTTTTATCAAAGAAACAACATTCTTAATACCTTCTTCATTAAATTTAGTTATACCAGTTGCAAGTTCATTTAAACCAGCATCTAATGTTGAAACATTTTTATATAAGTCATTTAAAGAAGCACTTGTTTCTGTTAAAGCATTATAAGCAACTTCACGAGCAACACTTCCAGATATTGATTTAGCTGTTTCTAAAGCACTTTCTAAAGCAACATTTGCAGTAACATCTTTTACAACTTTAGTACTAACAATTTCACTTGTTTTACTATTAGTTCCTTCTAAAGCTTTTTTTAGTAAAGCAAAGTTTTGATCCGATGCAATTACCCCACAATCAGTCATATTTCCCATTTGACAACTAACGTAAGCTTCATACTCATTATTATTTTTTAGATAAGTAACTAAGTAAGGTAAGACATTAGCTTCAATTTGTTTTTTTACTTCACTACTATCAGTTGCTGCAACTTCTTCTAATACTTTATTGACTAAAGCATTTTTATAATCATCAGTAAAACGTGATTTAACAGCACTAGTAACAATTCCTTCTAATATTTTAATTTCTTCATCACTTAAAACATCATCTTTAGATGTATTATTTAATTCATCAATTTTAGCTTTTAAACCATTTTTTAATTGAGTTGATCCATTATTTAAAAGAGCAGCACTTGAATCAATTTTATTCATATTAGTTTGTAACATATTAGTTTTAGCAACTAATTTATCTAATTCATCAAAAACTTTTAAATCTTTAGAATCAATTATTTTAGATGTAATTACATTATAAGCAGATCCTACTTCAAAAGATGTAGTTTCTAAAGTAATTTTGATACTATTTAAACTCTTTAAATCATTCATTTTTAGACTTTTATCTAAACCAGGAGCAGCTAAAGCAACAACAATATTCTTTTTACCATTAGAAATTACTTTTCCATTAGTAACTTGAACATTACTTGTTTTAGTACTATCAAAAGTAGTTCCGTAAGTAATAACAAAAGGGGTATACATTATTTCATTTTTACCATTTATTAAAACTGTATGTTTTAAATTATTAGAATAATCAATATTAATTTCTACTTTTCCACTTTTACCAATTAAATCTTTAGCTTGAATTTCTTCACCATTTAATTTATAAGTTATTTTAACAGAAACAGGCAATTCATTAGTAAAAGTTCCTTGATAGAAAATATCTTTTCCACTTGTTTTAAAGAAAATATTGTTGTTTTTAATTTCAAATTTTTCATTACCATTTATATTAATAATATCTTTTAATTCTGTAAAATCATTTAATTCTAATAAAGCATCACTATTTATTAAATGTTCATTAACAGTAATATTTTTAAACTCACCATTAGAATCAAGTGTTGCATAAACAGTTTCATCTTTACTTAAAGCATTTATATTAAATGGTAATAATAAAGTTATTAATAATAAAGCAATTTTTTGCATATTTTTTTCCTTTCTATAAGTCGTTTTTAAAATTAATTTATCAAATAGCAATAATATAGCTGGCAATACAGTTATAACAACAAAGCAACTAATTAAAGCCCCACGCGAAATTAATTTACAAAGCGAACCAACCATTTCTAACTTGGAATAAGCACCAACACCAGCCGTTGATGCGAAGAAACATAAACCACTTACTAAAACCGATTTACCATTGTTATTTAAGGTTTCAACCATAGCTTCTTCTTTGGAAATTCCCGAATTACGTAATTTTAAATAATTAGTAGTTAAAAGAATAGCATAGTCAACGGTTGCACCTAATTGAATTGTTCCAAGAACGATTGGAGCAACAAATGGTAAAGTAGCACCAGCAAAATAAGAAACACCCATATTCATAAAAATAGCACTTTCAATCGTGATAATTAGTAATATTGGTAAAGAAACACTTTTTAAAACAAATATTAAAATTACCAAAATAGAAATAATTGAATAAGTATTAACATTGTTAAAGTCATTATCACTAGTTGTAACTAAATCTTTCATTAAAGGTCCTTCACCAGCTACAATAGCATTTTCATCATATTTTTTAACAATTTTATTTACTTCATCAATTTGACTATTTAATTCATCACTAGCTATTTCATATAATGAATTTAGTAATATTAATTGATACTCATCATTTTTAAACAAACTAGAAATTTTAGTTGGAAGCATATTTTCAGTAATACCATATTGTTTTAATTCAGAAAACGATAAAACAAAATCAACACCATCTAATTCTTTAAGCGATGTGATCATTTCATTAACATCATCAGCTTTTAAAGATTGATCAATTAAAATCATTTCTGGACTAACAATATTATATTTTTCTTTTAGTTCATTATTAGCACTTATACTTTCTAAAGTATCAGGTAATGATTTATCAATTTTATAATAAACAGGAACATTTTTATAAGCTAAATATGCTGGAACTAAAACAATTAAAAATATTATAAAAATTATTTTATTTTTCTTTACAATAAAATTATTGATTTTATTAAAATTCAAATTTAAGCTTTTATGTCTTGTTTTTTCAATACCTTTATCAAATACAAGTAATAAACTGGGAAATAAAGTTACAACACTTAAAACACCTAATAAAACACCTTTAGCCATGACAATTCCTAAATCTTTTCCTAAAGTCAAATCCATTAAACATAAAACTAAAAAGCCAGCAATTGTTGTTAAAGAACTACCTAAAACTGAAGTAAATGTTTCGCATATTGCTAACTCCATTGCTTCCATCTTGGACATATTTTCTTTTTTAGATTCATAGTTGTGATATAAAAATATTGAAAAGTCTGTTGTAACACCAAGTTGTAAAACAGCTACTAAAGCTTTTGTAATATAAGATATTTCACCTAAGAAAATATTAGTGCCTAAGTTAAATAAAATAGCACATCCAATATTTAAAAGTAATAAAACTGGAACTAAATAAGAATCTAAAGATAATTCTAAAACTAATAAACATAAAATAACAGCTATTACGATATAGATCATTATTTCTTTATCAGATAATTCCATAGTATCAAATACCATAGAACTCATACCACTTAACTTAAGTTTAGAAATTTTCATATTTCTTATTTCTTTAACTGCTGATATCGTTTTTTCATCACTTGTTCCATTTTCAAAAGTAATGAAAATTAAATCACTATTTTCTTTAGATAAATGATCTTTTAACTCATCAGGTAATATATCTTTAGGTATATTAGTACCTAAAGCATCATAAAGTGAAATCGCCTCACTTACCCCATCAACAGCTTTAATTCTTTCCTCCAGCTCCAATATATCTTTACTAGACATATCTTTAGCTAAAGCAATTGAATAAGCTCCAATTTTGAAATCATTGGTTAAAATTTTTTCTCCTTTTATTGTTTCAATATCTTCTGGTAAATAAACTAAAATATCATAATTTATTTTAGTTAAATTCATGCCAATAAAAGATAAAACTAATAAAATACTTGAAACAATAAGAATTAAATTTTTATTTTTACAGATCTTATTCGCGATCTTTTTCATATTCTCCTCCTCTTTCATTTAAACATTTTATTATATTTTAAAAAAAATTCTACAAGCATATCTTTATTATTGTTTTTTATCCAACACTTTTATAATTATGTATTATCATGTAGTAATAATATTTACTTTTTTATTTTTAAAAGTATAATTATTGGTGAGGTGAAATCTTGAAAAACACAACTGATTTAAGAGTTATTAAAACTAAAAACTTAATTTATTCTACCCTTATTGAATTAATGAAAGAAAAAAGTTTTGAAGAAATTAAGGTTTCAGACATCTGTGAAAAAGCTTTAATAAATAGATCAACTTTTTATGCTCATTATGAAGATAAATATGAATTATTAGTAGAGTTTTTAAATGATTTAAAAGAAGAATTTAAAAATCAACTTGATAAAAATAGCAAGAATTTAAATAATCGTGAATATTATATTGAATTAATTAAACTATTTTTAGAACATGTTGAAAGTAAAAAAGAAATTTATAATTCTATTTTAATTAATAACCGAAATAGCATTATGATGGATATTATTTTAAGTGTTGTTAACAATGAATTATTGACAAGAATTAATAATGAACAAAGAAATGCTAAAGTACCTAATGAAATCATTGCTAAATTTTACTTAGGTGGTGTTATTTATATGGGAATTACTTGGTTAAATGATAGTAGTAAATATACTAAAGAAGAAATGATAGAATATTTAAGTGTTTTCATTCCTGACAATTTTTAAGTCAACCAAAAAGATCAAAGGAAAACTTTGATCTTTTATAATACTTAAATTTATTTTACTAATCATCAGTATCATTATGCGGTTCTTGAGGTACAACACACCAATTAAATTTAATTGCAGAATCAGTTAAAGAAGAATTAGTATTGATGATTTTGTTTATAGTTGGTTCAGTACTATTAAAGCAACAACGATAATAACAATCAAACATTTTTGAACCTCTATATATAGCTGCATTTGATAACTCCCAATTACTTACATTAAGAGTAGTAAAAGAAACTCCACTGAACATATTAGTAACATCAGTTACTTTAGATACATTCCATTTTGATAAATCAACAGTTGTTCCTAAATCTAAATAATAAAACATTTCTCGCATATCAGTTACTTTAGAGACATTTAAATCACTTAAGCCATTTATAGCAGGTTTAGAACTTTCCGAAAAAGGACTACTATAAAATCTAAGGAATTTTTTGTCAGTTTCAGGAAGAAATACTTCAGAAGACGCAGAAGAAATTACTCTTTCTTCTTTTCTAAACATACCTGACATATTAGTTACATTTGAGGTATCAAGATTTTTTAAATTAATAGTCCATGCCGTTGAAACAAACATATTAGACATATTAGTTACTGTTTTAGCATTGACATTACTATTAAATGAAATAGAATCAGCATAGAAATTTGCAAATAAATTACTTGAATCACTTGGTAAATTAATTATTGTTTTAGTATCTTCTGTTGCTATTAATAAATCATAATTACTACCACTTTTTACAATATATGCTTTAACTGAGCCATCTTTTGCAAGTGACCAATCTTCACTCTTAACAACACCAGTAGTTGGTTTTGTTGCTCCTACTACTATTTTATTAATTGGATATTTAATTTTAACCATGGCAGCAGTAATATCACTACTAACACAATTTTGACCATGATCTGTACATGTAAGTCCAATAAGTTTTTCATTATCTACTGCTGTTCTTGGGCTAATATAAGTACTTATTAGTTGCCATTTAGCTTTTAAAGTCATATTGTCTTTTACTTCAGTACTAAAGTCATAGGCTTTATCTTCTAAATACCAACCTAAGAATTTATAACCACTT
>ERZ824600.368-NODE-368-length-67045-cov-5.399836_pt1 | contig 67045 bp, 40 predicted proteins | sample MGYA00519933_ERZ824600 | MGnify/ENA primary metagenome ERZ824600 (study PRJEB31778, sample SAMEA3449178) | human gut metagenome | biome: human gut; feature: human-associated habitat; material: faeces | place: United Kingdom | collected 2010/2012 ...
TGCCGAGTTCCTTAACAACCCTTCTCCCGTTGGCCTTAGGATTCTCTCCTCATCTACCTGTGTCGGTTTGCGGTACGGGCGCCTTCAATGTACATATACCTTTTCTCGCCACATGACTTACGCACTTCCCTACTATATTTCAGTCCCTTTCGACCGGGTCTACCAACGCCCGGCTTGCGCTCCTCACATGTGTCAGTATATTTAAATCTTCGGCGGCTACGGAATCTCTACCGTATGTGCATCGACTACGCCTTTCGGCCTCGCCTTAGCTCCCGGCTTACCCAGGGCGGACGAACCTACCCCTGGAAACCTTAGATTTTCGGCCATTACGATTCTCACGCAATTCTCGCTACTCATTCCGGCATTCTCACTTCCATACCGTCCACACACGCTTTCGCTTATGCTTCGCCCTATATGGAACGCTCCCCTACCCAGTTTTAAAACTGCCTAAGCTTCGGTTATACACTTAGCCCCGTTAAATCTTCGGCGCAGCATCACTAGACCAGTGAGCTATTACGCACTCTTTAAATGAGTGGCTGCTTCTGAGCCAACATCCTGGTTGTCTCTGCATTGCCACATCCTTCTCCACTTAGTGTATATTTGGGACCTTAGCTGTAGATCTGGGCTGTTTCCCTTTTGACCACGAGACTTATCTCACGTAGTCTGACTCCCATACTCATTTATCCGGCATTCTTAGTTTGATAAGGGTTGGTAGTCTCTCGACCCCTCGCCTATTCAGTGCTTTACCTCCGGTAAATATATATGAGGCTAGCCCTAAAGCTATTTCGGGGAGAACCAGCTATATCCGGGTTCGATTGGAATTTCTCCGCTATCCACACGTCATCCGCCAACTTTTCAACGGGGGTCGGTTCGGTCCTCCATTCAGTTTTACCTGAACTTCAACCTGCACATGGATAGGTCACCCGGTTTCGGGTCTTATACATGCAACTTAACGCGCTCTTCACACTCGGTTTCCCTTCGGCTTCGCACCTGAAGTGCTTAACCTCGCTGCATACATAAACTCGCCGGACCGTTCTACAAAAAGTACCACATCAAGCTTTAACGCTTTTTGTGTGCTTGTAAACACAAGGTTTCAGGTACTCTTTCACTCCCCTCCCGGGGTACTTTTCACCTTTCCCTCACGGTACTATACTCTATCGGTCACTAGGTCGTATTTAGCCTTAGGAGATGGGCCTCCCACATTCACACCGGGTTTCTCGTGTCCTGTGCTACTCTGGATACCTACAATCGTTTGTTTGGTTTCGCTTACATGACTATTACATTCTTTGGTTGAGCTTTCCAACTCACTTCTGCTACAAAACAAATCTGACTTATATAGGTCCTAACCCCATTCATTATTCATAAATGGTTTGGGCTCTTACCCGTTCGCTCGCCACTACTTAGGTAATCGTTTATTTACTTTCTTTTCCTCTGGGTACTTAGATGGTTCAGTTCCCCAGGTTCCCCTCACATACACTATGTATTCATGTATGGATACCAAGGAATTACCCTTGGTGCGTTCCCGCATTCAGAAATCTTCGGATCACAGATTATTTGCATCTCCCCGAAGCTTATCGCAGCTTATCACGTCTTTCATCGGCTCCTAGTGCCAAGGCATCCGCCGTCCGCCCTTCGTAGCTTGATCATTGTTTAATCATTATATACGTTGCGGTTTGCTTACTCAACTATTAAAGTTGAATTATTTTTGTTTAACTTTGCCTTATGCATTTTTGTTTTCTTGTTAATATTTGACTCAGCGTAATTAAATATACATTAAAACGGTTTATCGTTTAAAAATTGTAATTTGCGTATTACACCAATTTATAAAATATTTGTCTGATTCTCTATAAATCTATGCAGTTGTCAATGTTCATTCGTAACGTTAACCTTCGAAATAAAAAAGCAAGTTGTGATTTACCTTATCTTCAATCAATCAACTCGCCAGAGGTATTCGGTCATATTTAAATAAATACTTGGTTAACAGTTATTAAGTTGTTGTTCGTATCAACGAACATATAGCATTTTAACACACTCTTTTTTACTTGTCAACACTTTTTTGAAAATTTTTTAAATTTTTTTAAAAATGTTTTTCAAGTTATTAAATTGTATGTTCCCTTCTAGTTTTGAACTGGTGTTCTCACCTGAAGGTGATACAGTTATACCATATTGTTTTTTAAAATGCAATAGTTTTTTTGAAATTTTTTAAATTTTTTTTGCATTATTTCTTTATATAGTTATAATATATATATAAATATATCATATTACTTATATTTTTCATTATAAAAAGATGAGATAAAACAAAGGAGATACCATTTTGGACAATACTTATACAAGAAACACCGCCTCTTTTAGTAAGATTGATTTCTTTATTTTAAGCAATTTAATATTAGATCAAGCGACAAAAACATATGTAAGGCACTTTGAAAGCTTATATGTTCCTTATGATTTCATAACAATTTTTGTTGATGAATGCGTTAATTTAAACAAGGGAAACAAGAATTATCTATCCGAATTTTTGTTATGTTTTAATAACAATAATATACCTTTTGATATAGTTGCTGATGTATTTAATAAAAGTAAAAAGCCAAATTATTCGTCTGAGAACATAAAACGTAACAAATTTCTCTCTGGACTAAAAGCTGGAAACTATATTTTAACCAATCGTGCGGGGTTAAAAGAATCACTAGTTTACGATTACCCCACCACACAACTTCAGTCTGCTCATGATGATCTAATGAAAATATTTGAAACAATTGAAAATAACACAAAAACTAAATCAATCGCATACAAATACACATACATCAAAGAAAGCCAGAACGGCAAAAAACAAAATAAACCAAAAGCCATTAAAGTTCCTAAGCAACTTCCCGTAAAAAGAGTGGAAAAATTAGTTTTGCCAAAAGTTCAAACCACAGCAATTTATCCAAAATCTCAAGATTTAAGCAGAGTGGATAGCAGATACTTTGCGTATCGTTTTACAAACCCAGCGGACGAAGTTATATTAATGCAAAAATACCATATTAACTCAGTTGTTGTTTCGGATGGTTTTGTATCTAAACGCAATGCCGTTATGGCAAGTGGCGCAAAAAAAGATAAGTTCGATGACTTCTTTTAGTATGTCAATTGACTTTACTAAATTATTAAGTTATAATTAAGACATACAAAGGAGTTTATGAATGGTTGTATTTAAAAGAATTATGCTTGTTTTTTTATACATAATATTATCTATTATATTTATATTCGGTATATATTACATATTTAATGGTGGTATTTCTAACCTTGTAACCACCACAAGAGAAGTTTCTTTCTGGCAAGCAATTAAAGATATATTTGTTGGAATATATAAAGGTTTTATGAGAACTATTGGTCAATAAAAAACTGCAATTAGTTTTGGAATACATCCATTCTAATTGCAGTTAATTTTTTTTAGTAAACTATATCTATACCTTTAGAATTGAATAAATCAATAATTTCATTATACTCTTCAATATGATTTTTATTGCTCGCCAATACAAATGCGGAATTTTTAACATCTTCCTTATCATAATACATTAGCATAAAGTCTAAGTCGTCTATCATATCTGGTCTTACTATATATACATAACGAAACTCTTCTTTATATATATCCATTTTTCTATACAAGCAAATAAAATCTTTAGTTCTAAAAGGTTTTAAATTTTTAGTGAATTTATCAAATTCAGCGTCATAAAACGCATTACATGGGTTTTCACCATTTAAAATTGTATACATACATCTATCCTTCATTGGATGCGGGAATGTATAATTAATTCTCATTAATATATCAGTATAAAAAATATCCGTTACGAAAATAAAGTTATTTGCCATTGCAACTCTATAAATCTCTTTTACACCATCAAAGTCAGATAAATCTAATGTAACAAAAACCGTTCTACACTTTTTCATTGCATCATCTAATTTTTTAAATCTATCTAAGGTAGTAAAATATCCCTTAGATTGAATTTCTGCAAGTTTTCTATTTCCTATAGCACATGTATATTTCTTCGCCCTATATTCAATTTCAGTTTCTAAATAATTATCCGCCGTGCCGTAGTTCCACGGAGTAAAATACAAATTGCCCTCAGTATAACTATTTAACTGCAATTGTTTACCCGGCACAAAATAACCAATGTTAACATTGTTTCGAAGTCTAACCTTATTGTATTGTGCATAAGTAACCGCAATGTTATAACAATCGGGATTAACCAATAAATAAATTTCTTTTAGATTAAATGAAACCAAATACTTTAGCAATGACTCGCTAACCCCAGCAATAATCACGCATGCACCACAATAATTTTCATTTAATTCAATCATTTCGTTTTTTATTTGCTCACCATCAAAATCATCTGCTAAGCAAAACCACAAATTAATACCATCGTCCAACTGCTGAATTACCCGATTGTTAGTATTTTCAATAACATCATTCGTATTCATAAGTTAACCCGCCTTAATATATTACCTAAAGTTTAACATTTTTTTCACAATATTCCAACAACTTTTACAGATTATTTGACACAATTTTAAATTATTTTCCCCCATTCTACAATATTCGACAATATATAACAAAAAACGCCAAGCAATACTGAACTCAACCAGTTATTGTAGCGTTTTTATACTCACTAAAAAGTTAACTTTTATCTAAATATTTAAGTAATTAAAATGGAACTTACCCGATATAAATTGATTTTATAATCTAATTATCTTTCTCTTCTGGCGTTTCTTTCACTTCCAAATACCTTTCGTATTTAATAACTTTAGTTTTACCACCAATTAAGCCGATAAATTTTAAAAAATCTGCATCGTCCATAACTTTACAAATTCGCTTTAACATCTCCGTACTTAAAACTAAATTTTTAATATTACAATTTCTAAACGCCAAACGTTCAATCTTCGTTTCCGCACCCAAAACCACCAAAGTTTCAATATCACTATTCAAAAACGCATTTGGTTCAATTAGTTTAACACCTTTATTTAGAACTATCTCATGAGCAGAAACATCACTAAACGCACCACGACCAATGATTGAAATATTATTTTCATTTAGCAACGCTTGAATCCTTCTTTCTTCGTACTCCCCAAGATAAATATTCCCATTCAATCTAACATCACTTTTTACATTGTATAAATTACTGGTGTTTTTAAAATTTCTTTGTTTCATACTGCCCTCTTATTATACCAATTATAACATAAGAACACCGACTAATCAATATGAATTACTATATTTATAATTTCACCCAACTTCACACAAAGAAAACTGATTGATTTTTTAAAAATAATTACTCATGCTTGCCACTATATTTAAATTCTATTATTTCATTTGAAATTTCTATTATTTTATTTTCATCAACTCTAAATATGTCATTACCAAACTTTTCGGAAAATAAATTACTGATGAATTTAGATAGTTGTTTTGCACTAATATTCGCGTTTTTATTTAAAAATTCTTCAATCTCACTTGCTTCTAACAGATACTCATCTTGTGGACAAATTTTACCAATATTTATTGGATCCCAACTATTTATAATCTCTAATATCTTTTTTAACATTTTATAAACCATCCAATAATTTTAAGACATCTATAATAACTCGATCAAAACTGAATTCAATATACAACTTGTAATTTATTTTGTCAATACATATAAATTGTATATGTTTTTTTTTACAAAACTCATATTCTACAATTTATCTATTTAATAAACTGCTAAATATTTTCTTTAAAATTGAATTAAAAGTTTTTACTTAAAATTCATTGTAAACAAAAAATCCAAACCATTATAGTTTGGATTCTTTTGGTGCCGATGGCCGGACTTGAACCGGCACGAAGTTTCCCTCGAGGGATTTTAAGTCCCTTGCGTCTGCCTATTCCGCCACATCGGCGTTGGAGGCACCACCCAGATTCGGACTGGGGATGAAGGTTTTGCAGACCTCTGCCTTACCACTTGGCTATGGTGCCAAAGGTTGTATTAAGCACCTTAATACAACAAAATAAATATATCATAAAAATTAACTTGTGTCAACTATTATTTTAAAAAGTAAAATTAATTTTACTAAAAGTATGTTCAATTTTTCTATTATTTTTCATTAGAACAACAAATGTATTCCATAACCTATAATTAAACTTGGAATTATTAGCATTAAAATAATGAATAAATTTTCTTTCCAATTTTTATTTTGCTTAAATAATACTACTAGCCCTAGCCCTGCATTTACCGAAAGTCCTGCAACAATAGAACCAAATGAAAGCCCACCCGCGAGGAACAATTCAGTTATTACAAGAGATGATACACAATTTGGAATAAGCCCTATAATTACCGCAAACAATGGTTGGAAAGCCGAACTTTTTTCTAGAAACGCAATCAAGCGTTCTTCTGTGATGTAATAAATAGCAACACCTAAAATAATGTTTACAATTAATATAAATGCTGAAATTTTTAAGCAATGTAAAATCGGATGTAACCAATCAAAACGCTGTTGCTCCAAATCGTGTTTACAACAACCATGGCTTATATGCTTATGTTCTTCGGTTTTTAACTCGTCATGTTCGTGATTTTCGGTATTAACTTTTTCGCTTGACTTTAAGTTCTCCGCCGAAACCGTAACCGCATTCTCATTATTTTTAAATATCTTACCGTATAGAAACATTGCAAGATAACCAATTACAATAGCCATTACAATCTTAACTGCAATAAGTAAAAGCATTTGTGGTATTGCGTCGACTTCTGCAATCATAATAGGTATCGCTTCATCGCTAGTTGCAACATATACAGCAATCAACGCACCAATTGATATTTTTTTCTCACTATATAAATCGGTAGAAATTACGCTGAACCCACACTGCGGAACACAACCAAAAAGGGAGCCAAACACCGGCGATGCTTTACCTTTTAGAAACTTAGAGTGTTCAAACTTCATAACACCCCTATATTCTAAAAATTCTAACAACATATACACAATAAATAGTAACGGCAAAACTTTAAGCGTGTCTATAAGTGCATCTAATAATGTTTCCCACATAAAGAAATTCTCTCCTTGTATAAAGGAGAGAATACAACAAATTATAAATTTTGTCAATAAAAAGTAACATCTATATAATAATTATAATTTAATATTATATTTTTCATTAATATTAGACATCTTGTAGTTTAGTATTGAATACCCCATACAACGGTGTGTTTTGCAGGTTTGCCACATACTACACATTTGCCATCAATCATCTTATGATTTTCTACAATACATCTTGATTTTGTACCACGAATTTCCTTCATCTTAAGTTCGCAATCGGTATCCCCGCACCAATCAGCATAAACAAAACCCGGTGTTGTTTCCATAATTTTTCGAACGTCTCCTAGATTATGTGCCTCAAATGTCTTCTTTTTGTTACGTTCTAGTGCAGTATTGTATAAATTCTTTTGAATTGCGTCCATTAATTCTCTAACTTCTGTTACAATATCGCCATCCTTTGGAACGGTAATTCTTTCTCTAGTATCACGACGAGCAAGCGTAATAGTGCCATTTTCTAAGTCTCTCTTACCTATTTCCACTCTTACTGGTATACCATTTACTTCGTGTTCGGCAAACTTAAAGCCTGAAGACCTATCCGTCTCATCTACAAATGCAGTAATTCCCGCACCCTTTAATTTATCTAAAATAGAGTGACTAACTCCCAAAACCTCTTCGTCCATTGTTATTGGAACAATAACTACTTGACGTGGTGCAATTTTTGGAGGTAAAACTAACCCATTATCGTCACTATGAACCATAATAAGTCCACCTATCATTCTAGTACTTGCACCCCATGATGTTTGGTACGCATTTTCCCATTTGTTATCCCTATTTAAAAATTGTATTCCATACGCTTTTGAAAATTTCTGACCAAAATAATGGCTAGTTGCACTTTGCAAGCAAACTCCATTATACATTAACGCTTCAATAGTACAAGTATACTCGGCGCCAGCAAACTTTTCTTTTTCAGTCTTTCTACCGGTAATTACTGGAATTGCCAAATATTCTTCGAATAACTTCTTATAAATGTTTAGCATCCTTAAAGTTTCTTCTTCGGCTTCCTTTGCGGTTTCATGAATGGTATGACCTTCTTGCCACAAAAATTCACGAGTTCTTAAAAATGGACGGGTTTCCTTTTCCCACCTCATTACACTACACCACTGGTTGTATAATTTTGGCAAATCTCTATAAGACTTTACTTTTCCAGCGTAATAATCACTAAATAATGTTTCGCTAGTTGGTCTTACCATCAATTTTTCTTCTAGTTTTTTACCGCCACCTTCGGTTACCCATGCACCCTCTGGGGCAAAACCTTCGATAAGTTCAGCTTCCTTTTTCATAAGTGATTCAGGAATTAGCATAGGCATACTAACATTTACATGCCCTGTTTCTTTAAACATTCTGTCTAATTCTTGTTGCATTCTTTCCCAAATGGCATATCCGTTTGGTTCAAACACTATACAACCTTTTGTGTTTGAATAATCTGCAAGATGAGCTGACCTTACTATATCGGTATACCATTGCGCAAAATCTTCATCTCTGCTAGTAATTGCCTTGTTTTTCATAATTTTTCTCCTGTTTCTTCTGTGCTTTGTTTAAATTTTTCAGCCACCTTTCTTTTAACTAGAGCATAATATTCGGTCAATAATTTAGGGTCTTTTACAATTTTTTCATCTATACTCGTGCCATCTTTATCCACATCACTAAGTTTGCAAATAAATTGCCAATTTGCATCTGGATTATTATTTTCATCTACAATTACAATACTTGTTTCATTCATTACCTTTCTGCCATAAGTCTTCTTTTCCTTTCTTTTTACAGCATAAACGGTTTCTTTGGGGCACATCATATTGTGTAATGTTAGTAATTCATCTTCGGCACTATCCGATTGTGCAAGTAATTGCATTTTATTTTCTTTTAAATTTTTAACGACATAAACTATTGCTTTTTTCATACTAAATTCCTACCTTTTATAATTGTTGTTTTAGTACATCAAGTTCTCTTTCGATACGTAGCAAATCTCTGTAATATTCTTCTACTATATCTTCTGCCCTGTCATCATCCATTCCGGTGTGTCTTTTCTTTCGAAGTTCTTGTATCCACACTTCTATTTGACTATGTTCTTTTTCTAGTTCTTCAATTTGTTGTTTTACGCTTTTATATTCTTCTATCATTAGTTATTTCCACGATTTTTAAAATATTCAAGCCCTATTGCTTCACGAACTCTTTTTAATGTTTCTTCGGCAATAGCATTTGCCTTTTTAGAACCTTCTTCAAAAACCTTGTATACATAGTCCATATTTTTAGCAAGTTCTGCTCTTTTTTCCCTTATTGGGGCAAGCAACTCTTGCATAACTTCATTAAGATACTTCTTGCAAACTACATCTCCGAGCCCCCCCCTCTCGTAACTTGCCTTCATCTCTTCAAATTTTTCTCTATCTTTACAAAAAGCGTCCAAATATATAAATACTGGATTGTTTTTTGTATCTCCTGGGTCAGTCACCTTCACATGGTTAGGATCGGTATACATTCCCATAATTTTTTGTTTTATCACTTCGGGTTCATCTTTTAAGTAGATACAATTGCCTAAAGATTTTCCCATTTTTACATTACCATCAGTCCCCGGTATTCTTCTTGCACTTTTTATATCCGCAAGCATTAAACTTGGTTCTACCAATGTGCCTTCACCATAAATTCTATTAAAACTTCGAACAATTTCTCTTGCTTGTTCTATCATTGGAGATTGGTCATCTCCAGCTGGAACCAACTCAGCATCAAACGCAGTAATATCCGCTGTTTGTGAGATTGGATATGTTAAAAATCCTGCCGGTATACTATTTCCATATTGCTTGCTTGCAATTTCGGTTTTTACTGTTGGATTTCTCTCAAGCCTTGCAAGTGTGACTAAATTCATATAGTACATTGTAAGTTCATTAAGTGCGGGTATTTGACTTTGTATAAAAAGCGTTGTTTTACTTGGGTCTAGCCCACACGCTAAATAGTCAAGCATCAATTCTTCCACACCATTTTTTATTTTTTGAGGATTGTCTGCATTATCTGTTAAGGCTTGAACATCTGCTATAAATACAAACGGATCATATTTCCCTTCGTTTTGAAGTTTAACCCACATTGAAACAGCGCCAGCAAGGTGTCCTATATGCAACGGACCTGTCGGTCTTGTTCCTGTTAAAAATCTCTTTTTTTGTTCCATTAATTAAACTCCTTTATCACTTCCTCAATAATTCCACCACCCAAACAATATTCATCGTCATAAAATACTACAAATTGTCCCGGCGTTATTGCTCGCTGAGGCTCGTAAAATTTAACAATTGTAGAACCATCATCATTTATTGTTACATGTACTTTCTGCTCGGGCTGACGATATCTAAATTTTGCATACAAATCTAGTTCTTTCTGTTCGGGGCGTTTCGGTATCCAATTTATAACTCCGCTTTTTAAACCTTTGCTAAATAGTACATCTTGCTCGCCTTGAGTGACATACAAGATATTGTTTTTTAAGTCTTTTTCGCAAACAAACCACGCTTCTCCGCTACCATCATGTCTGCCACCTATCCCTAAGCCCTTTCTTTGACCCAAAGTATAGTACATAAGTCCATCATGCGTTCCTAAAACTTCGCCAGTTTTATAGTCTTTTATTACACCATTCTTTGCCGGCAAAAATCCTTTTAAAAACTCTTTGAAGTTTCTCTCTCCAATAAAACAAATTCCCGTACTATCTTTTTTATGGCTTGTACTAAGACCATACTGCTCGGCAAGTTTTCTAAGTTCTGGCTTAGTTAAATGCCCTATTGGGAAAATAACTTGACTCAATTGATATTGATTTAACTGATTTAAAAAATATGTTTGATCCTTGTTTTGGTCAACTGCCTTTTTTAAATAAAACAAACCGTCCTTTTCTTCAACCCGAGCATAATGCCCCGTCGCAATTTTTTCAGCACCTAACTTTTTAGCATAATCTAAAAATGGTCCAAACTTGATTTCTCTATTACACAAAACATCGGGATTTGGAGTTCTACCCGCACTGTATTCAGCCAAAAAGTAACTAAACACTCTATCCATATATTCTTTTGCAAAGTTTATACTGTAATATGGGATACCTATTTGATTACAAACACTTTTTACATCTTGGAAATCTTTTTCCGATGTACAAACACCGTTAACATCTTTTTCTTCCCAGTTTTTCATAAATAGACCAATAATGTCATATCCTTGGTCTTTTAGTAGCTTTGCAACAACGGATGAATCAACTCCACCACTCATTCCTACTACTATCATAAACAATTATCCTTTTTATACTCGTACCAATTTGGAACACTAATATATTTATTACCTATCCATGCACGAGTTTCAACATCTAAACTATAGATATAATTTAATTTAGACTCATTATACACATATCGCTTTAAAATAATTGCAATAAAATCCCATATCCACATCATAACACATATAAGCCCAGGGAAAGCAATTAACGAATACTGCACATTAATAAGCCACGGCCAAACATCCATTAAAGCAACTAAAGTGATACTCCATGCAAATAAGCCAAGAGTTATAGCTCCACGCTTGTAGTTCTTTGCATAAAAATCATGTAGACCTAAGTAGCCAGCAAACAATGACAATACAATCATTAGTATTTGGCTCACCCTTGCGGGTTTTACACAAGATTGCTTTTTAACAATCTTGTTAAGTTTGCGTTTTACTAGCCACCTATCAGCCTTTTTGTATATCTCCCACCACTGAAGTTTTTCTAGTTTGTAATCATCTTCTGTTAGTCCACTACCAGCAGACTTCGGAGTATACTTACTCTTTTTATTATCCTTGTCAAAAATCGAAATGTTAGAAACATCTAGGTGCATACCTTCTATTCGAATAGATTTTAATTTCTTTTCTTCCTGCTCTTCTAAATATCCTTCACGTTTCTTTTTAGGAACCCATTTAATTTTATGACGTTCTACTACATCAGAAGGTAAAGTGTTATCAATCTCTTTTAAAACGACCTTTTGTTCGGAATTGCTTAAATTATTGACCTTTTCGTCACTTTTACCATCTACACGTCTATGACAAATAGGACAAATTTTGTAACTTCTATCAACAAAGTTAAAACAATATTTGCAGATTTTTTTCACGAACAAACACTCCTCCTTAATGTAATATAATATATAATAACATATATTTAGAGTTTTGACAACTATTTTAAAATAATGCTTACATAAAAAAGTTGAGAGAACTTACTCTCTCAACTTTTTGTACTAAATTAAATTTTTACTTAGTTTTTGACATATGGTCAATTAAATCTAGAACTTTGCAAGAATAACCCCACTCGTTATCATACCAAGCAACCAATTTTACAAAGTTAGGATTTAACATAATACCGGCACTAGCATCAAATACAGATGTGCAAACTTCGCCAATAAAATCGGTAGAAACTACTGGTTCTTCGGTATAACCTACAATGTTTTTAAGTGTAGTCTCACTAGCCTTTTTCATTACAGCCTTAATGTCGTCATATGAACAACTCTTTTTTAGTCTGCATGTTAAGTCTACAACTGAAACATCTAAAGTTGGAACTCTAAATGACATACCGGTTAGTTTTCCTTTTAGTGAAGGAATAACTTCTCCTACCATCTTAGCAGCACCTGTAGATGATGGAATAATGTTACCACTAGCTGCACGACCACCACGCCAATCTTTTTTAGAAGAACCATCTACTGTTAATTGAGTAGCTGTAGTTGAGTGAACGGTTGTCATTAAGCCTTCTTCAATACCGAAGTTATCATTAATAACTTTTGCAAGAGGAGCCAAGCAGTTAGTTGTACAACTTGCGTTAGATACAACATTCATATTAGACTTATATTCATTTTCATTTACGCCCATTACAAATACAGGAACGCCATTTTTACCAGGAGCAGTAATTACAACCTTTTTTGCACCTGCTACTAAATGCTTTGATGCACCTTCAAGGTCGGTGAACTTACCAGTCGCTTCTGCAACATATTCAGCACCGCAAGCCTTCCAAGGAATAAGTTCTGGTTCTCTTTCTGAGTAGAACATAATTTTTTTGCCATTTACGATGATTGCATCGCTTGTAGATTCTACAGTTCCATCAAAATGTCCATGAATGGAATCATACTTAACCATATAAGCAGCGTACTCTGGTGTTAAAAATGGATCATTTACGCCTACTATTTCAATATTAGTGTTATTTTTGATTGATGCACGGAGTAGAAGTCTACCAATTCTTCCAAATCCGTTAATGCCAACTTTTACTTTTGCCATTAAAATAAATCTCCTTATTTTTTTATTTTACTATCTTAATATATTCTTTTTTTGCATAAATATCAAGCAAATTAAAGCGAATTTTGAAGCTATTGTAACAAATTAACAATAAAATTCAGCCTTACTAAAAGTACATTTGACTTTAGCGGTATTTAATTTTGCCATATCCGTAAATGCGCCTTGCGTTGTTTTTACTCCAAGTATCGTTTTTATACTTGTTCTTCTAATAGGTTTAAATTCCAAATTCTTTGTTTGACTCTCTTTACCGAACTTACTTAGTCCTATTGTAATTGTAGGAATGGCTTTACCATAATAAATATCTTTAACTTCTGGTGGCAACTCAACCGAAAAACCTTCGTTGTTCTTATCCTTTCCATAACCTAAGACTGCAACACAATATTCACCCCCGAGTTTTTTGTCTTTTAAGATTTTTGCCCAATCAATCACTTCCATATTTCCTAAGTAATTTAATTGGATAGAAAGTTCCCTTGGTTTAATTTCTAGTGAAGGTACAAAATTATCATTTTGCACAAATAATACCAAGCTTATTAGTTTTGGTGACATAGAAACACTAACTTCATCGATATCATCTTCAATCACTGCTTCTTTGTGCAATTTAAAAAGATTAGTTTCTCTATCAAAATAAACTAACCCATTGCGTTTTAGTTCGTCTATAAACTCCTTTTCCTTTCGATTTTCTGGTTCTGCACCAACATTTTTTAACTTATAAAGTAATTCAACTCCGTCCATACATTTTCTCCTTTCTCCCACTATTCTACCACACAATCTATCATTATAGCAAACAAATAAACTGCTAAATTCTACAATTCTTCTAGCAGTAGAGTTGCCCACATTTTATCTACTGCTAGTTTTTATAATTAGAGAGAATTTGTCGAATAATGTATATTGATTAGCTTTAATTATGGGTATATAATTGTAGTAAATTAAGGAGAAAAATATATGAAAAAGTTTTCCACTAAAAAGAAAATTATCATATTAACCTCGATAGTATTAGTTATGGCACTAACCGTAGGAGCTTATGCTGTATTTGGTAAAAGGCTTGAAGAAGTCGCCATCCCTACCGACGCAGACCTTTCTGTTACAACAATGGCAAAGCCAGAAAGCGGAACCCCTGCCGATTACGACCCAAAGACAAACCTTTATGTAGCACAAGGTATTATACTACAAAAATCATTTAGCACACATACCGAAGGTGCAACCGATTGCGGAGTTGTAAATCAAGATATTCATGCCGAAAGAGTTGTAACACCTAGTGCAACATACAAAAAGAGTATTAGTTATTCATCACTTGTTCAAGTTGGCGTAGAATACTATGCAAAGAACAATCAATATCTAATTAGAGAAGCAGCTAGAATAAGCTCAATTACTGACTATAAATTTTTAAATGAAGACAAATATCTTACAAAATTAAACGAAACAGCCTTTCAAGAGGCTTACGGAAAACCTTGCCGTGGTTTAACTGCTTATATAATCAATAATTCTACCGTACTAGAAACTTTTAGCGGTGGCAGAGACCAAGATGGACTTCATAAATTTACCTATAAGCTAGACCCACTGGTTTCAACTGCAAATATAAAAAACGAAATGAAAACAATGGCTGGAAGTAAAAAATATCCCGTTGTAACTGAAGTAGAATTTAGTATATGGATAGATGATGACTGGGTTGTAAATAGAACTCATGCTAGTGCATCTTATAAAGTAGAAAAAGGCCCAATCGTTGCAAGTTGTACCGAAGATACCACCGAATATTTTACTATTAGTGACGTCGCAACCATTCCAAACGAAGATTATTTTTCGACTAAAATTGAAACAACTTCGGTTAGTGAAAACGTAGAACACACAGAAAGTGCAACCGATATTTTGCTTGATGCATTCGGTAAATACCTAGACGGAACCACTCCACTTTCATTAAGTTTTAGTACCGATGGTAAAGTAAAATTAAACGGAGATATCGACTTATACATTGACGCAGAAAATCTTGAAAAAATAAAGGCCGTTGCAAATATTGAAGATCTTTTAAAACTTCAATACAATAATGAAGACGGCATGGTTTATGTGTCTATCGGCAAAACGAAAGACGGCGTATCAAACAATAAATTAAATTTATCATTAAATATAAACGATAATGCCGACACATTTAAAGCACTGCTAGAAAAATTAAATATCAATTTTGATTTTGATATGGAAAATATAAAGACTGCAGAACTTCTATCCGCATTAAATATTGAAAACGGCGACCAAACATTATCATTAACATTTAATAAAGAACTTGCAGGAATTATGATTGACGCAAAAATTGACCTTGATAAGCAAACCAATAAAATTACTGCTGAAATAAAAATAAACGACACTCTTACAATTAGTGTTGCAAGCAAAGATGAAAGTTTACAAAAGTTAGTAAACGAAAACAATAAAAATTCATTCAAAGATGCAAAGCCAATTATTGATAGTTTACTAAATTCAGAAAATTTAATTTTACAGTTAAATTCCGACATTGTAAACGGCAAAATTCAAGCAAATATTTTTGATAAAATCATATTAGGTGAATTAAATATTTTTGGTAAAAATGTTACATTTGAATTTTCAGACCAAACATTATGGCTTGAAATTGACGGCATTTTAACGAAGTTTGATGCGTTTGATAATTTATTCAATTCAAAATTGATTGCAAGTTTAATGCCAAATTTCGATATTAAAATTGATGATATTTTGAATGAAGTTTTAGATAATTTAGTAATACTTGAAAATGAAAATTCATTCACTATTAATACTAGAGTTTTAAATATTCCTATATCTATAAACTTCACTTTGAATAATGGTTTAATTCTTAATACAATCTCAACCACACTACAAGACCACGAATTTATAGTTTCACTTGCTACCGAATTTGATAGAACTCAATTTAATGCAGACAAAAAATCGGAAACAATAGATTTGAACAATATTGTAGAACTACTAAATAAAGACTCATTTAACTTGTGTGTTTCACTTTCTGGACACGAACTAATTTTAAATATTGATACACTAAATAAGTCTATTACCGGACTACTTGATAACCAATTAAAGTTAAAATTAGAAAATAAAACGTTATACGGAATATATAATGACCTTCAATTTAGGATAACCACTGATGAAGTTTTGGAACTTGTAAATAAAATTGTAACCGACTTAAATTTATCTAACAACTTCTCCATTGACATTGAAAATATCAATATTCAAGAACTTATTAGTAGTATTTCGCTTGCAAAAGAAGATAATAATCTAATTATAAATTTACCATTTAGCGGTAAAAATATTGAAGTTCTGTTAGATATTGAAAATAACCTAATAGACTTAACAAAAGCCTCAATAAATGTAGATAATCTATCATTAACCATAACCAAGTCTACCCCATTACAATTTAGTATTGATACAGCAGAAAATTACATTAATGCATACGAAGTTGTAAACAACTACTACAGCACGATATTAAACATTATTAGAAATAAAGAAATTACACTATTCGGTCAAATTGATGTTACTATCCCAACCGAAAATTCTGATAATAAACAAGTTATCAATATAAGGTTAAGCAATATTGCACTAAACTTCCAAGACACCAAAAATCTTAAAGTTTTAGCCGACATTACAATAACAACCACCAACTTTGACAATGGTAAAACCACAACCAAGGAATATAGTCTAAAATTAAATTATTACAACAATCGTATATACTTTGAGTTTGATGGCTTAAAGGGACAATTCGGAACGGATACAATCAACCAATCTAAAGAAAATTTAACCAGCATTTTAAATAATGTTCCTCAATTACATGCACTATTAGAAAGCCTATCAAAACTTGCAAATATCAATATGAATATTAAAGAATGGGATTTGTATTCACTACTTAAAAACATAACTATTGATGATTCTTTAAATATGGTTTTAAATATCGACCTATCTACAATTCTTGCAGATAGTAACACCTTAAACGATTTGGTTATTGGTATAAATAAAGCAGATAATGGCGGGCTTGACTTAGTTTGTGATATAGATAATTTGGTAAATAATATTTCCGTTTCATTTAATGTAAATGTTGCACCTACAACCGGAACCGATTTTAACGTACAAAATGAAAATGATTATACTAACTTCGATAGTATGAATAATTTGGTTGAAGTTTTAGCCAACACAGTAGGTCTTCGCCACTTCCATGTAAGTGCTGACTTAGACTTAAATATAAAAATAAAGTTTTTAAATATTAAATGTGCTACAATAACACTTGATTTGCAAGTAGATATTTTACCAGACGGAACATTCTCGGCAGTAGTCGTTCTAAATCACTCAAGTCCAGTAGGATTTGAAAATAATACCTGTACTACCACCCTTTACATTTTACCTAACTATGATTACATTTATGGTACCAAATATTACAAATCTCATAGTTGGTCATCATCATTTAAAACGGAATATTTTAAGATTAGCAAAGATGAGGTAAATAATAAAACATTAAATGTACTTGCATACCTTTTAGATTTAAACTCAAAAATTACAAAGGAGTTAACTGGCAGTGATACTTCTAATAGCAACACAAATGTAAAAGCTGGAGATATTTTAAAATCTTACAGCTATAGCGAACAAAACAGAAATTATTCTCTAAAGTTAGACCTATCAAAGATTAATTCAAGTTTGGGCGATGCAAATATTAACATTAAGCATACCGAAAAAACCGAAAATCAAAGTGCAAAATTAGAACAAATTAGTGCAAATTTGAGTTTAATTTCAATAGCATCTATTAATATTACTGGTAACCTTGTAGACCAAAATAATCAAGATTACAACACATTATCTACCGTTAATAACTTTATTTCTACTAATGGTTCCAAATGCACAGCAAAAATATTTTAATTAACAATCTCAATTAAGTTTTATAAAATTAACCCTTGATTTAGTTGCAAATACCTAAATTAACTCTTATAATATAGACTAGAAATTTAAAAAATAGGAGCTAAGATATGTATTGTAATACAAAACAAATGCTCCTAGACGCAAGAAAAAATTCTTACGCCGTAGGGGCATTTAATATTTCTAATATGGAATTTGCTCAAAGTGTTATTGAAGCAAGTTTAGAAAGTAACCAAGATGTTATTATTCAAGCAAGTGAATCAGCTTGCAACTATGCAGGTATGGAAACACTTGTAGCAATTGTAAAATCTCTATCTGAAAGAACACCAAACCGAATCGCACTTCACTTAGACCACGGCAAATCTCCCGAAGTCTGCAAGCGTGCAATAGATGCAGGATTTACTTCAGTTATGATTGATTTAAGTACCCTACCTTTTGACGAAAACGTTAAGGGTGTTAAAGAAGTTGTAGAATATGCACACGCTCGAAATGTAACGGTTGAAGCGGAACTTGGCGAAATTGTTGGTGTTGAAGATGAAGCACATAATGACAATGAGCATTTCACTAACCCAGATAGCGCAAAAAAGTTTGTAGAATTAACCAATGTAGATAGTTTGGCAGTGAGCATTGGAACCGCCCATGGTCCAAATAAAGGGCTAACCGAACCAAAAATAAGATTTGATATACTAAACCAACTTGATAAAACCCTACCAGGCTTCCCTCTTGTTTGCCATGGTGCATCTAGAGTAGACAAAAAGTTGGTTGATAAGTTTACCGAATTTGGTGGAATTATTAAAAAAGCACAAGGTATCCCAACCCCAGCAATTAGAGAAATGAGCATTAACTCACCTATTACAAAAATTAATTGTGATACCGATTTAAGACTTTGCTTCGCTGGTTCTGTTAGAGAATTTTTACAACAAAACCCTGAAGTTTACGACCCTAGAGCAATATTAAAATATACTAGAGAATGCATAAAAAATTATGTAAAAGAATGTATGGCGTTATTTAAAAAGTAACGAATTTGATTAAATACATGGTTATTAGGTTAATAGAGTCTAGTTTTATATCGAAGATTACAAAACTAAAATATTAGACTTCTTCTAATCAACCTAATAAACACAAACAAAAAGAGAGCATATTAAAATTCAATATGTTCTCTTTTTTATTCAATTTAATTAATATACCTGTTAAATTGTCGCAATTCAGCATTCTAGCAAAAATATTTCTATCATTTATTCAATTTATTGTAACATGCCAGTTAATATTATTTCTATTTGTTTGCTAAATTTAATGTACAAGTTAATATTATTTCTATTTGTTTACTAAATTTAACACTCCAATAAAATTATCTCAATTTTACTTATAATTATCTATTTTATCCAGTGAATTTATTGTGTTAATTATATTTTACATAGAGATTTCCGATTCTGTTGGCGTTATATTTTTAGTAATACTCTTATAAAAATAATACAGCGACCGCTTAATATAAGGGTCACTGTATTAATTAGTTTGTTTTTTGATAAAAGTAATAATCTTAATCGTTTAAAACTATTTTCATTTTATTATACTGCTTATTTGCTACGATTATTTGGTGTTACTCGTTTTCTTCTTGCGGCTCTTCGCTTTTCTATATCACGAACACGCTTTTGATATGCATTTATATACGCTGGGTTCTCAGTGGTTCCAGCATTGATATTTTGAGTAATTTCGGTGTTATCTATTGCATTATTAATATCGGCATCCGAACTTGCTCGTCTAGCTTGATTTGCAAAATCGTTAATATCTCTTTTATATTTTCTATTTGCATTTACACGTTGAGCCAAATTTACCGCATCTCCAACTACACCACTACCCGGAATTAAATCTATAGCATCTTGTGCAGTATTTTTAACCGTACTTACACCTTTTTTTGTAAGTTGTTTTATCGAGAAGTAACTAATACTATCCTTTGCAGTCTTTAATGTATCATTAAATACCGCTTGTCCACTACTAGATAAGCCACTGCCCGTTTGCATTTGACCCGGCAAGATGTAATCTCCAACAATTCCTTCTACCTGCTCTACTAATGTAAATAGTACTAATACAAACATTGCATTCATTACAAAACCAACGAACTCAGGAGAAACCGAATTGAATATGTTATTTGCACCAAAGTTTACTTTTAAGCCATCAAACAAGTTCACACTTAAAACCGCTGGCACAAGCACATAATACAACGCAAGACCTATATACAATGCGTACACACTTATGACTCTTTCTATAAATCTTACTCGCCACATAGTGAAGGTGCTATTTTGCAATATTGTTTCTTTACTACCCGATAACGGATGACGAATTAGCCATGCCGGGAATGTAAACCACAAAACGGTTAGTTCTAATAGTCTTTTTATTAGTCCAAATATTACATAGGTTAGTACTTTTAGTAAACTACCGCTTGCTAAAATTAGCAATACCATATTTACTTGTGTTACATCATATACATTTGTTAAATCTAGCGGAGTGTCTACAAAACTATAGTTTAAAGTAAACTTACCACCTTTAAATTCGCCGATTTTGAATTCCGATTTGTTAATTTGCGAAACGGCTCGTAGTTGCATTTGCAAATCTGATTCTATTCTGGTACTATCAAAACCTAAAACTCTTGAGAATATATCGTCATTCGTTCCAATAGTTGTACTTGTTCCATCTTTTTCTTCTGCCACATAACTAGTAACTGGCTGTAACTTTATATTCTTTGGAACTATTACATCGTGTCTATAAAATACTATGTTATCTCCGTCTTCTCTTATTGCCGTTGGTAAACCCTCGGTAGTAAATGCACCCCTTGCAACGAATGTGGTATTGATAGTGTTCAAATAAGTTGCATTTTTTGTACTTCTACCCTTTTGAACATATGAATAATTGTAATCATTTACACTTCCGCCATTTACCCCACTTGTTAAATAACTTGAAGTAAATGTGAATAACGGAGTACTGCTTCTTGTTACAAGTTCTTCTTTTTTAGTATCAAACTGAATCTCTTTTGAGCCATCATATAACGTTAGCGGGGTAAAAATAGATGTATATGTGTATGTGTTTTCATCGGTATTTTCTTTTAGTATAACATCTTTTTTGTTGCAAATTATATAAATAGCACCGCTTGCTTCATCGGTTGTTTTTGGATATGCTCTATACTCGGTTGTTTTATAGTCATCTAAAACTTCAGCGTCGCCCATATCCTTTAATTTTTGTGCATCATACGCCACACTAACACTATAGAAAGCGACTTTTGATTCATCAAACCCAATAACATATTCTTTATTTATGCTTGGATCCTCATTCTTTTTGTAGAGTTCTATCTCATTTCCGTCTTTATCAATAGGTTTAATTGCAGAAAAGACCCTTTTTAATGTTTCGAAATTTGCTATATCCATTTCGGTAATTTCATTCTCTTCTGAATTGAAATCTATATAACTATGTTTAACGCCGGTTTCGGCATCGGTTTCTACGGTAAACACATTAGTATCGAAAATGTATGGATACAAACATTTATCTGAGTAACTCCTTAATAAGTTTACCGCTTCTAAATACACATCTTCTACATTTTTGATATAGAACTCTTCGCCACATTGCATTGCATAATCAATAAAATCAGCCATTACGAAATATTCAATTCTTTTAGTTTTTAAAAACTGCCCATCGTAAAATCCGTAATAGGTACTATCGTCCGGAACCTGTGCAAAATCAAAAAATTCTTTATTTCTAAACATATTAAATGTACTATAGCCACTTGTGACATAACTATTGTTTTTAAGTGCTTCCATTTCTTTGGTTATATCTTTGCCATTTGTAAAGACGCTATCCGCATTTTGCACGCCATAAAATCCGCCATTAAAATCGAATAATATAGGTATTTTTTCATTTGCTTCGGCGTAACGCCTATACCAACTGGCTTGATAGGTGCTAGACTCAAAGATTGTCGCACCTATACTAAACCTTGTGTTTTTATCTGGGTTTACTGCTGAAACAACGGATGCTAAAATAACATTAGATGCTACAATACCAACAATTACTAAAAATGGAACCACAAACATCATAAAAATGCTTTCTACAGACTTTTTTAGAACTGTGGTAAATTTATTGTCTTCGCTTTTTGTTGCATTTTTCCATTGATTCATTACTATTGCAAAAATAGTTATTAATAGCAATAGTAAGAATGAGTAAATAACTAATCTATATAAAATTTTTAAAGTATAAGAATTTAATAAAAATTTAAATAATATATCCGAATTTTGCAAATTGGTATTTGCACCTATATCATAACCCGAGGCTTGACCACAAAGTTCTGATATAATAACCATTACCAAATCGACCAAATTCAAACAAATTTTAACAACGAAATAAACAAATTTACATAAAACCCTGTATAGTACTACGCCAATTTCAGTAACTTTATCTACAATTTCTGTTAGTATTGATTGAAAAAATCCAACAATACTATTTAAAGCACTTCCGTCCGCACTAGACGTACCAGGATTGCCAACACCATTTTTTAATAGGTGTTGGCTGTTTATTTTAAATATTAAGTTGTTTAACATATTTAAAATTTTCATAAATCCTTCTTCCGTTTTTATTTAACTTTTCTACCGCAATGTGGACAGTTTGTAACATTGCCCTTAGGGTCTTCGTACTTACCATGACACCACTTACAAGTCTTTTCTTTACCCTTTGTTTCAGTAGATTGCCAGTTTTTGATTCTTTCTCTTTGACTTTGAAGTTCGGCATTCGCTCTATTGGAAGATTCTTCAACTTTGGCATTTAATGCATCCATATAAACTTTTCTTGCTTGTTCTGCGGCTGCTGGGCTTATACCATTTGCACGCATATCGCTATACAATTTATCTGCCTTTCTTTTGTTACGTTGTTTCTTACCTGCATCAACCAAATCTCTAACAGTTTTGGTACCTTCAACACCCGGAAGCATTGCAAGGCTAGAATCAACAGCATCTGCCGCCATATCCTTAAACTGTTGTCCGCTATTAAAGTACTTAGCTTCTTGAATTTGATTTTTGATAGCACCCTTAACTTTACCACCATCGCCAAGTGCATCGCCAAATCCAAGTAATTCTTTACTAAATGTATCGGATAATGATTTTAACATTGTAGTAATTACAAGTAATACTGTAGTGGAAGCCAAAACTCCTAAAATTTTACCTACATCTACATACCTAAATATAAATGTTTGTGAAAGTATTCTTTCACTTGACTGAGAGATTGTTGGCATAACATTGCCCATTTTTTGAACCAGTGTTAGTAATATAAAGTAAGAGTTTATTGTGATTATAAAGCCATACATAACAAAGAACTTCTTCAAAAAATTACTCTTCCACTTGCCTATTGCTTTATCATTTATATTATTTAAACTCATAACGGCAGGGCTAATTGCGAACATAATCGCAAGTTCAAACATTGAACTAATTAGTCCGTATAAAACTGACGTCATTGCCTTTAATAATACAATACTTGCAACAATTAAAATAATAATGTTTAATTGAGAATATTCATATAAATATGCTATTGCAATACCCGTTCTTGGATTAAAGGTATAATTTAAGTTGCAATATCCATTTTCTAAGTGGTAAGTAGTAGTTTCGTATACCCCATAATACGTTCCTACATTAACATCTCCCCTAAAGAATGAAATTATATCGCTTATTGTATCCTTAATTGCAGTAAATGAGAATACATTTTTAAAGTTCGTTATAATTCTATCACCCAATGAGTATTCGCCAGATGTATGTTCTTGGCTAGCATTTATTTGTTCAAGTGTTATATTTGTTATATCAAACGCATAAACATCTTGTCGGTAAAACTCTATGTTTCCATTTACACTTCTTATTGCAGTTGGTCTACCATTTATATCTATAACACCCTTTGCTACTACTGGATAATATTTTACACTTCCGTCATCCGCACCGCTTAGGTACTCACTATAAGGCGTGTTATGCTCATCTTCTCCACTTGCCATAACAAATGGTTCATACTTTTCAGTTTCGGAATTATAAGTGCAAATTATAAATACGCTACCGTACTTTTCGTCAGATTTAGATTTATCGTAATTTATCTCATACTCTAAGTCAACTAAATCTTGCTCCGCTCTATTCTCTATTCCAGCAAGTTTTAATATGGTTTGTTTTGTGTTGTTATCACTCTTAATCACTTTAGTTCCTGTAGCGTCATCTTCTATATCAATACATGCAAGATACATTAATGCAAGATACCTAGATTGTATTGAAGCGCTAGTTTCGCCAGCATATTCACTAAACTCAGTTAAATAATTTAATGCATCAATTCTATAATCCTTTAGTTGTTTATTTATATCAAAGTCTAACCCTATGAAGTTTAGTACTCTAAACATATCCATAATTGCTTTTATTTCTTCAGTAACACTTAAATCTAGTCCGTTGTCTTGGTTGCCACATTCTCCAGCAATTTTATTGTTGTAAATAAAATCATAAAGACAATTATTATAAGCTTTAGTTTTGTTATATTGCTCTTGGTTTTCTTCGGTCGTTTTATTGTAAATATCGGTATAATAACTTAACGCATCTTCACAAACTTTTTTCTGAATATTTGTTAAACTATTGAAGTAGTTACCGTTTGCACTAAAATTAAATGATTCAAACGCTTCTAAATATTGGAAAAAGTAGTTTGTTATATCGCCAGTAGATAAATCATCATTTGAATTGTAACTGCTATCTATTTCGGTATAGTAATCTTCATAAATATAGTTTTTTACAAAATCACTACTTGAAATATCAACATTATGTTTAAAGTAATCTATGTACTCTACTAAGAAAGTCGAATAAACAAGCGAAGTTTTTTGTATTGGATAAACATTACCCACAAACTTATTTAAGTACCCTACCGCATTCGAAGCTTTTTGCATAATGCTTTCATATTTTGATGTTAATGCACTAAAATAATTGTATAATAGGTAAATATCTTGTTGACTCTTTGGAGTGTAGTCTATAAATGTTAAATCTTTGTAAGGAACATTTTCCTTTTCGTCCTTTACGTAAAAACCAACAAACTTATCAATAGAAAATCTATTTGTACCAAAGTCTACTTCGCTTAGTAAACTATTTATTGCGCTTAAAATTTGGCTAGCAAATGAACCAACAGATTGACCATTTATATCTTTAATATCTACAAATAAATCTATAAAATCTTCTGTATCAAAAGATAGTGATGGGAAATTCGTTTTAGTCTGTAAATCAAAACACAAATTTCCAAAATCTTTAAGGAATTGTTTTAGATACCCGAATGTTCCGTCTTTATCAATAATTCCAGTATAATCTTCGCTAATATTGATTGATAGTGTTTCGTTTGCTTTTATTATGTTAATGTATCTAGTCATCATTTCGTAAGCACCCGTTCTATCACTATCTAAAACTTCATAAAAGTTTGGACTTGATGCTTTGTAGTTTTCTATTAGTACACCAAACGAACTGAACTTTTCAAGACTAGTTATAATCTTTTGGTATAATTCTATATAAGTTTTTTCTTTTTCTGGATCTTGCAATGTAATTGCATCGGCAAGTGTTTTATAATTAATTGTTAGTCTTTCGCCAGTTAATACATAGCACGCATTTTCTATCAACTCAAATTCTCTATCTGTAAATGTGAGATGCTTTCTAACCCTAGCATCTGAATGCACCATTGCCATGATGTGATATTTTTGTAGTTTTTGCTTTAGTTCTCTAGCTTCTTTTACATCGGTTTGAACTGTTAATATTATACTATTATTTAATGCCATTTGGTTAAATTTTATTAAATTATTGTATTCAACCTCATTCGCTAATTGCTCACTTAATGAATCATACAATAAATAGTTGCCATACATTAGTTCTAGATAATTTCTTGTGCTAAGTGCTTGTTTTACATTATAACTATTGCCATTTACCACAACTGTAAAACCCGATTGTATTTTTGCAGATTGATAAGAAATAAACGCATCAATTACGCGATATTTATAATATGAAGTAATCTTTTTGTACGCACTTTTGTATTTAATGATATTTTTAATAACCCTATCACCAAAATACATCTCAAAGATAGTTTCCTTTAAACTATCTAAATTAGACTCAATTTCAGAAGCTTCGCTTGTAGTTATTGTGTCGGCACTTAAAATATCGTCCATTCCAATAATAATTTTCTCGGTTGAAGAGTTTGTCGTTAGAGTAATACTTCCATCCATGTATGCTTTGATGTAACTATAGTAAACTGTATCTTCATCAGAGTTTTCTATTATAGACTTTATAATGTTTTGAGTATCTTTAGAAAGGTTATTGAATGTAGAATATTTATTTTCGCCCTTTAAACTAGTAGTTCCTTCATACAAATAAAATTGTTTCATCGCAACTTTAATTGCGTTTCCAACAACACCATCAAAGCGTGCTTCATTATCATTACTATTTACACTACTTACCGAATACAAGGATGTAAACAAATTTTCTTCGGTAGGTGAAACTGCTTCAACTAGTGAAACAATAGTTTTTTCTTTTGAAGTATCAAGATTTGTTGGCATATAAACATATGCTCTAGCACGGGCAACTTCAAAGAAATCATCAAACCTTCCACCGTAACTTTTCGTTTCGTCTATTGTAACTCCATCGTCTTTATATTCTGGTTTGTAAACTACTCCATCATATTCAACTTGGATATATTTGTAATCATTAGACACTTCAATAAGTGTGTAAATTGCTTGCTTTCCGTCTATTTCGCAAGCGATATAGTCTTTACTTTTTGGAATATACTTATAGGTTTCATTGTATTCTGTGCCAACTTGACCAACTGAATTTACAACGTAAACCCCACTTTCGCCTTCTTTTGTTGCAATAGAATTACCATCAAACCTAATGTCATAATAAATAGTAAAGTGTGTTTTAAACGCCTCATCCCAAGAATTCAGCATTTTTTCACTAATTTTTAGTGCTTCCGTTCTTGTGTAGTATTTTCCACCACCCGAACTAGAAATTAAATAGATAGCATATTGACCTAAATCATTAATAGTTGCAATATTGGATGAAAGCACACCACTCTTTGGCATATAAATTGCATCAACGGAATCTGTACTTATAACACCAAACTGGTCGCATGCTAAAACTCTTTCGCCACCTTCATTATATACGTATTTGCCAGTTTGATTTACGCTGTTAAATTGTTTAATTCGAGGTATTAATTTACCAAATTTATCTACTGAATATTCTATTTCGTAAATGGAGTTTCCACTTTCGCTAACTAAGTAATTTTTCTTACCGCTAGCAATATTATTTATTACACCCGTTAATTGATAAATGGTTTCTGCTAGTGTATTTAAGTAATCTGTTCCACTCTTTGTGAGTAAAACACTACATAGATACGCTCTATATACATAAGTTTGAACGGAATACTCTCCATTTCCATTCATATCAAAGCCTTCAATTTTTTGCAAATCTTCTAGTATTGGAGTAAATAATCCATTAAACAAATTAACAAAACTATCAATTTCATTTACTAACTGCTTATATCTAATTTCGCCAGAAACTGCAAAGCAAATTGATTGAATTAAATCTTTTGAATATTTTGATGCAAATGAGTAGTTTGTAAGCAGTACTCCTTCGGTATCTTCAAATGTAGTACCTAAAAACAACTCAGACATAATTAACCCTAATGGGTGAATTAGAGTTGTAGAAAAATTAGTGACATCATCGCCTAAAATTTCGCCATTTGTAAAGTACTCACCTAAACTATCTGCCCATGTGCCATAATTTATAAAGTTATCAATGTTTATATCTTTATAAATTACCTTCATATCATTATATAACTTTTCAGTCCAACTTCCGTATACATAAATAGGTTCTAACTCATCTAAACCATTTACGCCATTATTGTACTCTATAGTTTGGTTGGTGTAATTATATTCGCCCTTACTATTTTTAGAGAGTATGTAGTATTTTCCACCGCTTTCCTTTTGTGCTACTTCTACCGTAGTTCTTGATTCCACCGCACCAGTTTGAGCATTTCTAAACTTTTTCTTTAAATTATACACTGGGAAAGACAACCCATTTTGTGTTACCGTTTCAGTCTTCCATTTTACAACATTGGTAGAGCCTTCTACTCTTTCTAGTAGCTTAAACAATTTCTCTTCGGCATTTATTTGCTTTGAGTCATCTAACATAATGTTTACAAGTTCTGAAATTGATTTAATAGAATCTACAATTGGGCTACTTGCATTAAATCCAGATGGTGCTAAAACTAATGTATAACTGTCATTACCAAAGCCTGTTAAGTTATTTGAATCTTTATAATCAATTTTTATAGTGCCAGTTTCTGGGTCATATGAAGTACCCGAAATTTTTACAGTACTAGATACCCTGTCCCAGTCTATAGACTTATCCATAGAGTCTTTTATGTAAAACTCAATATTATTTTTAACGGCATAGTCTATAAAATCTGCCATTACAAAGTATTGCTCTGCGGTAGAAACGAAGTTTTCGTACTCTCCAAACAAATTCTTTATATTTAATACCAAGCCGTTTTTGTAAACTAATGTATCCGCAAATGTATCATAATTGCCATTTTGTGCATTACTATGTGCTATGCTTCCGTTTTTCCAATCTGAATACGCTTTTCGTAATTCTTCTTCGGTATAATACTTGTACGCTCCAGTTGTATATGGGTCTATAAAATCATAAAGAATTGGTATTCTTTCTCCACTTTCGGCGTATAATCTGTATTTATTTGCGTTGTAACTAGACGCTATAAATATTTGTCCGCCAAGAGTAGTACTGCTTGTACCATTGGCATTTAATGCGGAATTTATACTAGATAGAAACACAGAACTAAACGCAATACCAGCAATTATTAAAATTGGTAAAAATACCATCAAAAATACGCTCATTAAGGCTTTTTTGCCCGCACCCGCTGCACTATTTACAATCTTTCCGTCCTTATTACCGCCAGTGGCATTTTTGTATTCTGACTTGATTATTGCAAGGATTGCAAGGATTATTACTATCATAAGACCAAAAATAAATAGCATTAAGAAAATTCTAAGAATTGGTCCAGATAGTAGCAATCTAAACATTGGTAAATCAAAGGTGATTTCGTTAGAAAGGCTAATTCCTGCAATTTTATAAACTAAATATTGAATAAAATCTATAAACTGGAATATAAGTTTTGCAATAAAATATATCCACGCATTTACTATAGATAATATTTTGTCTATCAATGCACTGAAATTAGAAAATAGTCTTTCTAAAGAAACCGTTTTTACAACATCTCCAATAAAGTTATTTACTGCAAATTGATGACAGCCAAAGGCAAGTGTCGAGATCTCTCCGACACTCACCTTTAACATATTAATTAAATTAATTATCATCATTTGCATAACTTATCTCAACCTACCTAACCGATTGGTTCTTCTAATGGTACTTGTCCATTTTGTTTGGTATTTGCGGTTACACTTTGTTTTGCTTCTTCTGCCGCTTTTTCTTCTAGTTGTCTATAATATGCTTTAACATCTGGTTTTTCAAAGGTATTAATTACTAGTTCAGATAACGAAATATCACAAGTGGTACGGCTATATGGTCCTGTAATTAGGAACGCTCTACCACGAGGAGCAGATACGATACTTTCTTGCTCTGCTTCATTAATTCGACCAGCCTTTTCATAAAGTTCAACCAAGTCGTTCATATCATGTGGTGCAAGCGAGAAGATAAATGAGTATTGCGATGCGTTAATAATAGCAGTAGATTTACGAGCAATAGCAGGTGTACCTACGAAGTCTTTTAAGTTCTGGGTAATAATTATCTGCATTCCCTCGTACTTTCTTATACGTTTTGCTAGGTTGTACATGAAGTCCAACGCAACGTCTTTTTTAGGGTCGATGAATACGTGCGCTTCATCGATAGCAACAACGACTTTTCTCTTGGTATTGTACTTCGTATTATAGTCCTTATTTTTAATAATTTCGTTATCTAGCCAACGAAGAACCAAAAGCATTTGTGCGTTCGCAATATCACCGTTTTTGTTTGCAAGCAAGGACTGGAAGTTAAAGTCTACAAAGTTTTCATCTGTAGTAATTGTAGAATATCCATTCCACAACTGACTGTTACGACCACCTTCAACAAACTTATTTAAGTATGTTAAGATAACTCGTAAGTTTTGTCGGTAGAACTCATCTCTTGCAGTATTGTATCTTCTGTTAACAGTATTATATACATCTTGGAATATTGGGAATGCTTTTGGTGGAAGTGCTTGAATATCGGTATTTGCAGTGATGTTAAATTGTTGATATGTATCCTTTACACATTCGTTCAAAATTTCAAGCGCATCCATAGTAATACCATCAAGGATGATTTTAAAGAATTGTTCCAAGAACTGCAAGTGTGTTGCAAGTGCAGTGTTTTGACCTTCTTCACCTTCATCTTCTAGTGTTGTAAATACTTGGAATGGGTTAAGTCTACCCTGTTTTGCACTACCTACGTCGATAAATTTACCGCCTAGGTTATGAACTAGGTTATCATATTCTTTTTCTGGGTCTAGTACGTAAATTTTACTGTTATCTGACGCTAAGTGCGACAAAATACCCTTAGTTGCGTAAGATTTACCAGAACCAGATTTACCAATAATAACCATATTACTGTTAATTCTCTCGCTATCTCTTTTAAAGAAGTCCAAGAATAGTGGTTCGGAGTTGTATCCAAGGAAGAATCCCTTTTCATCTTGAACGGCATCTGAAATAAATGGGAAAATGGCAGCGAGTGAAGATGAGTTAATACCACGGTCATACTGGGTTAAACCTATTCTTGCACTAATGTTACTTGCAATATAACCATCTATTTGAGTACAGAACAAATCTGAAAATCTGAAACCACCACGACGAAGCATAGTTTTTACATTCTTCTTAACTTCCATTTTGCTAGAAATATAAATACTTGTATCAAAGAATGCTTCGTTACCATTTTTTAATGAAACCAAAAGTTCGTTAAGTGTTTCAATGTGAGTTTGAAGTTGAAGCATAACGGAATTTTTATGACCTTCCATATACTTCGCTTCAAGTTCCATGATAGCATTATCGATTCGGTGTTCGGCTTGGTCTATATCTACTGGCTTAAACTTTACAATTACCCTACTACCTGGGATATTAAAGAAATAGTTACCCCAAGCGTTACGGGCAGCAAGTGGATAGTCAGTTACCGCAACTACAGTACTTTCTATGCCGTCTATGGTAAAACCTCTTGAACTAAACGATACCTTATCTGGGGTTGCCCAGTTTAAATATTCTTCTGGTTGCATTTTATCCAAATCTCTTTCATCAAAAGTATCGGTATAAGTACTCTTTAAAAATACTGCAAGTTCCTTTTTGTTTAAAATTTTACATTGAAGCGATCCGTTCGTACCGCCTTCCATAGTACTTGCAACCAAGTTTGCTGTACTCTTTAAAGTTTCTTTACCCTTACCATAAATTACAAAGTAATAGTGTTCCTTCATAATTGTATTAGGAGTACCTACGTTACAATTCTCTAATCCTACCATTCTACTTTCAATAATATCTAGTCGTGGGTCAAGTTCTTCTTCTTTAATACTTCCACGTTCGCACGAAGCAATCAAATCTTCAACCTTTTTCTTCTCATTCTTTAAAAATGAGTCCAAAACTAAAGGTTTTTCCGTTTTAATAATAGAAACGATTTGGTCACTAGCAATGGTTTTTAATGCGTTATCTACCGCATTTATAAATTGGTTTTGACGTTGTTCACTAAGCATGTAGAACTGAACGGGTCTAATTTCTACAACCGCACCATAATAACTTCCATTGTAGTCTATAAGGCTAATGTCGTCCGATTCACTTCCGCCATCGTGCATCTTAAAATCTACAAGACCAGTGTATGGAGTTATTAGTTTTACATTCTTTGTGATTTTCTTCTCTCCTTTAGAGAAGTTTTTGTTCGCAAATATGAATCTAAAGAAGTGCCCGATTGATTGATACAACCTATCTTCTCCGAGTTTCATAAATAGCGAGATTGACAAAATTGCAAATGCACCGCCTAAGTAGAACCTAATTTGGACACCACTTAAAAAAGCTAACGCAACTACAATTAAGCAACAAAATGCTACCAAAATATCCGTCAAAGAAAAGTTCTTAAAAAACTGAATCTTGACCTTAGTTTTTCTTGGTATTAACCTTGCCATTAATATTTCTCCTTAAAGTAATTTTTTGCGTTCTAAGTCGCCACTTGTATATCTAGTAATTCACTCCCCACCTTAAAGGAAATCTTTAAGGTGGTTTGTAAATTGATTAGGTTTTATTATGGGTTATTGTTATTGTTGTTTCCACCGTTTTTTCTGCGTTCTCTTTCTTCTATAACTGCCTTTCTAGACATTTCTGACCTTCTTTCTCCATTTTTGAACTGACTTTCATCAAGTCGTCTACTTCTTTCGTTTCTTGCGTCAAATACTTGTCTACGTTCAGCCATTTTTCGTTTTTCATGCTGAACTGGAGCACTATTGTTATAAGCATCTACAACGGTATCTTTTACAATATTAGCACCTTCAACTACTGCATCCTTAACATCATTTGCGGTGTTTGCAACCTTTCTAACAAACCTTCTTCCGCTTTGGACAGGTTGAGAATTAGATACCTTATTTAGTACAAACTTCGTACCCTTTTCAATACCTTCTCCTGCACCTTGTAACTTAGATATTGTGCCAACTTGGAATCTAATTGCATTTCTTTGAACGGAATTTTTGAACCTTCTTACTCCAGAGAATAGACCTGGTTTTATTTCCTTTTCTTCCAAATCCATTTCCTTATTAATAAGTTCACGTTTCTTATCTTCTAGTGTTTTCCTTTGTTTCTTTGGTTTTGGTCCAGAACCTGATCCGCCTGACCCTACGCCACTTCCGCCTGAACCGCCACCCGCACCTACACTATTTAGTGCATTAGCAACTTTATCAGCATCGGCTTTCTTTTGTAGACTCTCGGTATGTTTATCAATAACTTGTGCATGTTTTTCTAGTTCTGACGCTACTCTTTGTGCACTTGCCTTAGTTTGATTTATGTCACTTATCAAGATACCAGTCTTCTCAGCATCGGCTTTCTTGTTTATTTGTTCCCCTAGTTTATCTAGATCAGATATCTTAGCATTATCATTTTGACGAGCTTTTTCTTGTTCATTAATCTGTTTATATTTATCTCTTTCGGCTCTGTCGACATTTAGTTTATTGGTTAGATTCTTTTGATCTTCAATAGCGTCATCGTGGCGTTGTTTCTTATCTGTAAGAGCTTGTTTTCTTGCTTCGATCTCCTGTTTCTTCTTCTCGGCTGTTTCTAACAAGCGTTTTTCATTCTCGATTTGTTGTAGTATGTCTTTAGTTGGTTTATTATTTGCGTATAAAGCTTCCAACTTCTTATTTTGGTTATCTATTTCGGTTTGAGCATTCGTTAACTGACCATCCATACTAGATAGTTCGGTCTTTTCGGCGTCAGATAGAGCATTTTGCTGTTCACGAGCTTTAGCACCCTTGATACGCATTTTGTCTTCTCGTACGTTGTCGACTGCTTCTCTATACATCTTGTTAGAGTGTGAAACCGTCATAATCTTATCTTTATCATCGGTAGATACAGCATCGGTTGCTTGTTTTACCTTATTAGCCATTGCTGCTTGGTAAGCTTGGAATTCAGTTGTAGCATCATAATTGCGTTTTTGAATTTCTTTAGCCTGGCTAAGCAACTCTTCACGTTGTTGTCTCTTCTCTTCGTATGCTCTATTTCTATTACTTAAGTTACCGATTTCAGAATTTAAGCGGGTCTTCTCATCTTCGTCACTTGAAAAAATCCATTCAGCAGTTTTATTTTTAAGGTCTTCTTGAACTTTTTGATGATCGGCCTTATCTTGCTTTGAATATACAGAATTTGCTTTCTTACGCAATTTCTCCTCTTCTCTACCAGCTTCCGCCATAATCGTGCCTAGTTCATTTATATGACTATCCATTTCTGCAATACTCATATTGTTGTCAACCAAACTATCGTAGTAATTTAAGTTCATACCTTCATCATCACTTCTTCCGCCACCATATCCATACATTACAGTGCCCGAACCGTGGTTTCTTCCAAGTCCCGAACTATCATCTCCGCCAGCAAACCCAAATCCGCCAGAACCATTCATTACGCTAGCATGTCCGCTAGAAGCAGGTTTTTCTTCTTCGGTTGATGGAGCTCCAGTATCTGGGAGTGGAACACCGCCACCGCTAGAACTTCTTCTACTTGGTGTAGCTGTAGCACTCATATAGTATGTAGGTGAAGGCATACCACCAGTTAATGCGGATGCAAGAGATGAAATACTTTCAGATGATAAAGTATTAATTGCTGTAGCACGGTCACTCGATGATGATTCTTCACTACCAACCAAATCATCAGCGGTATAACCGGAGCCACCATCACGAGCTCTCAGTGCATCAATTCCTTTTTTTGCAAGTCCCACCCCAGCAGATAGACCTTTACCAGCAAGTTTTGCGGAACCATTAATCATTTTACCTGGTAAACTGCTGTTGTATTCATCCTTCAATCCTTGAACATTCTTTAACGCCTTACCGCCGTCATCAACGACATCACCGCTACCTATGTAATCTCCAAGAATATCTTTTCCTTTTGTAACAAGTGTGGTTAATACAAGGAAAAATAGTATAAATATAATCTTATTCAAAAAGTTTGCTATTGCAACTCCAGACGCATCATCCATTCCAATTAAACTTGGAAGATTTAAAGATAATTTAGAAATAAAGTTTCCAGAACCACTCATAGAGTTTCCTACCATACCTATATTTGAACCAATGTTTCCAAACCATGAAGTGAATGTTGAAGGTAATTCTGTCCAACTAATGAGCCCTGTAGTCAGCGAATCTATTGAAGGAATTAGTGCATAATATAAATTTAACATAATAAGCGCCGTGTACGCAGACATTACCTTTTTAATAACTGTTTTACTCCAATCTCCAAACTTGTCTGATGTCATAACACCAACGGCAAGTACTCCTGGAAGTATTACAAACTGAATAGCAATTTCATAAATTCTTGCAATTAAGCCCCAAACCATCTTCCAAAGCATATTAAATATAATACCTGTAGAGAAACATAGTATTAATGGGTTAATTGATTTCATATCAAATAAATACGAAATTCCGATACCTGTTTGTTCATTAAAGTTGTAATTTAGTACAAATGCACCACCTTCTAAGTGATAAGCTGTGGTAATTCTATAAGAATTTGCAACACCAAGTTTTAGTCTTATTGCAACAGAAACTCCATCACCACTTAGTATTCTTGAAAAATCCATATGGAATGCCAAGTCAAAAATTAAGTTAGTGAAAATATTTCCAAAATGTCCATACTCAAAGTAAATATATCTATCACCTTTTGTGTTTAATTCTTTCAAGTTAGATGCTGAATAATAGTCGGTATCTAAATTGGTTTCCGACAACGCTTTAATTGCCAAATCTTTGATAGCGTCATTACTTAATGCAAGTTTATTACTACAATAAACTGCCTTATTTTGTTGAGTAATTAGGTTTTTAGCATAACCATCGGTATTTGCAAATGACACACCTACATTGCCAATGGCAAAATCGGTAACCATCTTATTCTTACCTTTCGTTTCTTCAATATTGTATAATGTAGAACTAAAATCAATATTTAAAGTAATTATTTCCTTTTGGTAAGCGTCATTTTCATAATCTGCTAACTCATTTTGGCTAATGAATGCATTTGTAGGTCTTTCGTTATTCAATTTGTAATACAAATTTAAGTTAATGCTTATTGTTCCGTTGTTAACTTCAGCCGTTGTTCCGTCTGCCAATTTGTAACTAGCCGTTGTAAATCCGTTACTCGTATAATAGTCAACTGAATTGCCGTCCGAATTGTATCTTAAATATGCACTTGGGAGTTCTTGAATAGCTGAACCAAACGCAATTAAAATATCTTGTCCGTAATAATAATTAGCAACTATTCCAAACAATTTTTGGCTAATTTCTTTTCTTAATTTAAAGAACTTTTCCGTCCTTGTATCAACCAATGCTTCTTTGATATTGTTAGAAATAACTAACGCACTTTCACTATTATTGATAATTTTAAATTCGCTATATCTTGCATCTTTTAGTGCATTGACGTATTCTTCTTGATTTAAGTAAACTGTTTGTACAATAGGGTCGTCCCCTTCTGTTAAAGGTTCACCTGTAAATGTTGCAGATGCAACAAAATTATTGTATACAACATATGCAATTTTTGTGCTTAAATTATCGGAATTAAAATCGGCATTTGTAATTGGTTTTAAATTACCATTCTCATCTTCAACGTAAAAACTGAATAGTTTTGAGTTATAATCAACTGGAGTTTCGGTTTCTTTTCGGTAAGTTATTGAACCTTCATCTACAATTTTCTTTAATTGTCCAACTTGTAAAATTTCATAAACATTATATTTTAATGCTTTAATTTCGTCTGATGTCAAACTTCCATACTTTGTAGGGTTTAATTTCCCAAAACCACTTCCCTTTATAAAGTTTGCCATATCTTCAGATGAAATACTATTAATCTTATCTATAGTTTTGGCTAATAGATTTCCCATTGCGGATGAATCAAAATATTTAACTCCGCTGGTATAATAAACTTCACCGTTCTTAATATATAAATTAATTATATTTTTTCTATATACATTAATGCTGTTATTGCTAACCTTGGTAACATAACCATCAGTTGTCACACCTTCAGATAAAATTTCACCATTAGATACTGTGGTTACCGCATTATATTGGTAATATGTACCAGCAGTTTCAAACTTGCTTCCGTTTTGAGATAAACCTACTGCTTTTACCCCTACAAGGAACCAATAATCGGAGCCGTCTATAACAACTTTTATAAGTTTACCTTTATACTGAATAAGTAATAATGAATTAATATCTATAACCTTACTACTTTGACTACCAACTTTATTTGCAATAAGGTTTTTAATATCATCAACATTTGTGCCAACTGTTTGATCTGCCATTACACTATAATTGTACGCCAAACCCTTATCAACAGCGTAATACAAGTAAACATCTTCAGTAGAGAAAGTGTCAAAGGTTGCATTCTTTGGGTCATCATTTCTGGTTTTGGTAGATAGTGGCATTTCTGCTCCACTTGCATCATAAAAAGTTAAGCCATCTGGTGTAATTCTATAATATGCTATGCTTGTATTTATGAATATCTTTGAAGCAACTGCTTTATCTAGCAATCGTCCTTCTACTGCACCATCATAAACCATTAAGTTAGAAAAGATATTTTTAACACCCAGTCTTGACTTTTCATCTGTCGCTTTTGAATAAAAACCTGTCAAATAAGAACTGCTTTGACCCATACCAACTGTAACTGGTTCACCATTTTCAAATGATACCACTGGAGTAAATGACGAGTCAATTACTACATTACCATCGTTATCAGTTGCAATAACATTCGAAACACTAGTTCTAACACCAGAAGTTTTTTCTAGTGATGTAATAGGCTCACCATTTTCGTCAATCATTTGCTCTCTTATACCGGTTGGATATTGAACCGAATAAGATACACTTTTTGCAAAAATACCTCTTGCAACTATTGGACCAGCATAATCTTTACTTAAAAAGTCTGAATGGAAATTAGTGGTTTTTTGTGTTACTGGTAAAAATTTACCTTCGTTATATTTATCTGCTATACAAATAATGTACGTAGAACCATATCTTTCACCTAAAGTATCATCTTCTGACCAGTACAACCTATTGATTCCATTATAATATGACACATAAAAACTATCGCTTGATAATTTTCTAACTTCTTGATTTTCATTGCTTGCTAAATAGTATTTATCATTCTTTTTTATAACGGTTGCACCGTCACTACCAGGTTCTACACTTAGAATATATTCCGTTGTTCCACTAGATTCATTTCTATAGGTGTATACCCCACTTTCTGCACTATAACTATTAATTTGTTTTGTATCATCAATAATTACATCATCACCAGTTTTTGTCATCGGTGTCCAATTTATATTTTTGTTATTGGCATTTACAAAATAGAATTGTGTGTTATGTTCTATTGCGTAATCGATTAAATCTGCCATAACATAATATTCAAGTTCATAAGTGGTAAAGTTTTCATATTTACTGTATTTTTCGCTATTTGTAAATATAGAAACTTCAACTTCTAAATCGGATGGGAATTGTTGTGTTCCATAAATTTGATATGTAGACGAAAAATCCATTTGCGAACTTTCTAAGTTATTATTTCTTGTCCAGTTTGTATTATAAATACTTCTTATATGCTTATTGAAAAGTGGCAAATCGTCCAATGGTTGATTACTAAATTCGGTATCATACCAATCTTTAAACGATTGTTCAAATTGATACACTATTTGGTTACCATTTGTAACGACTTCATCTTCAGTAACGCCAGATACAGTATCTGCAAGGAATATATTGTATGCAATATTACCTAACCAACCTGCAGGTCCAGATACAATTCCTGCAATGGTCACAGCTGCATTAATTGTATCCCCAGCAGTCCATGAGCCATCATCTTCATTAATTTTAGATAAATCTAAACTACTAAACGTTCCATACCAACTATCAAAGTCACCATTTTCTCGTTTCTTTATCAATTCATCTGAAAGACTCTCTATATAAACATCTCCACGAACCAACTTTAAGTATAGTAGTCTCATATCGTTATCGGTAGTATACTCCGATGGATTAACTATCTCGGTAGCGTAAGAAAAATACATTGGAGTTTTTAAGCCACCCTTAGCATACATCCTATACTTATTTGCTTCATATGAACTGGTGGTAAATATGACTCCACCTAGAGTTAGGTCATTATTGCCCTTAATGGCTGCACATACACTTGAAAGTATTACATTAGAACCCAATATACCAACTATTAGCAAAAATGGAACTAAGAAACATAAAAATATAGATTTTATAGCTTTTTTGAATACGTTAATTGCGATATTGCCCTTAGATTCTTCCCCAAGTGCTATTGTATAGTTTTGTTTTACTATGGCAAAGATACAGAAAATTATTAAAAGCAAGGCTGAAATAACTAGAATTTTTTGGAAAATATTTATAATAGTGTCACTAGTTATAAGTTTGATTATTAAATCGCTATCTTTTAAGGTTATCAAATTTTTCCAATTCGGGTTTTGATAAATATCTATTCCCACAAGTTTCATTACAAAAAACTGCAACACATCTACAATGTTTAATACTAGTTTTACAATGGTATAAAGGGCGTTCATTAATAGTCCCCACAACCAGTAAACAACATCACCCAATAATGATAATACTTTTACTAGTAACTGAGTAATAACCGAAACCACACCCGAAGACTCTGCAGAACTACCAGTAGCCCCGGCTCCGTTTGCCGAAATGAATCTTACTATATTAAAGACTTTGCCCAAAAAATTATTTTGCATTATCTTCCCCTTGTACCCAAATGATTCTTTTGTATTATTTTGCATATTAGCAGGTTAAATTATTATATAAAAATAAAATAACCATTAGTTTTAATAATTATTTATTATTAGTATGATTGTATCACATTAATTTAACACCCGCAAACGAATATCAACCAAATTAAAAAGTTTACAAAAAATTTTAAATTTTAGAAAATTTTTAACACAAAAAAAGCCACACAAAAATATGTGACTTTTAAAAATAGTTGCTTGTCTAATTAATACAATTATTAATCTATTTAACCAATATTAGCCAAATAACTTTGTAGCAATATCACCGTTTGTGAATAGAATCCAGCATACAACTGCTGCAACTATACCAATACCAAAACCAACAACTGCACCTACTAGACGCTTCTTAGCTTCTTCTCTTTTCTCGGTTGTTTCTTGCTTAGCATAATAAATACCAAGCTTGATTGAGAAAAATACACCAAATGCTAATATTACGCTAAATACGATAGGCATAACAACCTTCATAACACCTACAAATGTTTCCTTAAGAGTGCCTACTGTTTCAACCAAACCAGAACCAGATGCATTACTTTCTAATAAATTACTTCCAATCAAAGCTTTAAAGAATGACATAGTATTCTTTCCTCCTTATTTTTTAATCTAAGTGTAGTTTAACACACCCATTTTACAATTAGCAAATGATTTTTGTCTTTTTTTAAAAAATTTTACATTAAATTGAAAATTATGTGAAAAGTGGACTATTGCGTATCATTCATCGCTTTTATAAATATGCCTCGGAATGCGTATAGCAATACTATTAAAATTGCAACCACACCAAAACTAATAACCGCATTTATTGCTTGCTTTTTTACCTTATCACGTTCACCCGCGTCATCTTCTTTTACAAATTTCACCATTAAAACTATACAATAAATAACACCCAATCCCATTATTAATGTAATTAAAAATGGACCGAATGTATCCAAAAAATCATATATAGGACTAACCGATGCATTATAATCTGGATCGGTACTTTCAACCTCACCATCTAACATGAACTTAGATATGTTTGAAACAAAATTTATCAACCAATTTCTCATCTGCTTCCTCACTTTATAGTGTAAGTGTAACATAAAAAAATATTCTTTGTCAAAAAAATTTACTCATTTTGAAAATTTTAAGAAATTTTATTAAAAATAAAGAAAAAGTATTTAATTTTGTTTGCAATTTCTTGTGCGATTGGTATAATAAAATCACGATGGAATTTTAGATGAAAAGTAAGTAAATTTTGTTTCTAAAATTTAGAACCAACCGTCTTAGATTTTTAAGATTCGCATTAAAACAAGACAACCTAATAAAGTTCAGGAGTACATTGCAATGGCAGAAAAACAAGATGTAAAAAGCACCATAGAAAAACTAATATGGATACTTATAATTGGTATTCCCGCCTGTTACGTGTTTGCACTAGTACTCCAAATGCTTTTGATAGATAGAGCAATCGGTGGCGAAGTAAAAGACCTAGTAACCTACATAGGAGACCCTGACGTAAACACAATGTTTGCAGTAACTTTGGGACTTGGTGCCATATTTTTACTACTATACTTTACCAGTGATAAAAAATCTAGCGATGGCGATCTTAAAGGTGAAAAAGACCTAGAAAATGTACACTGGCTGGAAGGTGCAGAGCTTGATAAAGCCTACAAAAATTGTATGTGGACTGACCTTAAAAATTTCTCGCATGAAGGTATAGCTTTCCGTTCGGTTTATAAAAAAGGTAATATGAAAATTCACTTCACGCCAAACTACCACGCACTTATAGTTGGTACTACTGGTGTTGGTAAAGGCACTTGTTTTGTAGAACCAAATATCCAAATTTTATCACAACTAAAAAACAGACCTTCCCTATTTGTTACCGACCCTAAAGGAGAACTTTTTGCACATCATAGCCAAAAACTTGTAGATTCCGGATATAAAGTTTTAGTGTTAGATTTAATGAATCCATATAACTCACTAAGGTGGAACCCTCTAGAACCAATATATACAAATTATCAACGACAACTTCACCTAGAAGAAGAAATTTTAAAGCACACCAACGATGACATTAAGCAATACGACTTAATTAAAGTCGGCGACATAAAAAATGATGAATGGTACGAATTCGACGGCAAAGCCTTCGCCACATTAAGAGATGCATTTCTAGAAGTTGAAGTAGAGAAAACTCAAATAAAAGACGAATGTATAGACGATGTAAACGATATTGCATCCGCCCTTTGCCCTATTACTAATATGAAGGATCAATCTTGGGAACAAGGTGCGAAAGATTACGTTGTAGCCGTGCTAATTGCCATGCTTGAAGATAGCGAAAATCCACAACTCGGAATGACAAAAGAACGATTTAATTTTTACAATATGTACAAAATTGTTATGAATAAAGAGAATGATTTTGAATATGTAAAAGACTACTTTAGTGGCAGAAGCCCACTTTCAAAAACGACTCAACTTTGTCAACACATTGTTTACTCTAACGCAAAGCAAACCCGAGATTCTTATATGTCTACAATAAGCCAAAAACTCTCACTTTTTGCCGATAATGGTATTTGCTATTTGACCGCAGAAAATGAAATTGAATTTTCAGAATTTGACGAACAACCTACTGCATTCTTTATTAAGATTCCAGATGAAAAACAAACCCGTTATGGACTTGCAACAATTTGTATTACCCAAAGTTATAAAGAATTTGTTAAAAAAGCTCGTGCAAACGAAGTTATAAGTAAAGATAAAACTAAAGCAAAAAATGCATCACTTAAACGTGCCATGTTCTATATTATGGATGAATTTGCAAATATGCCTAAGGTAAATAATCTAGATAAAATTATTACAGTTGCACGTTCCCGTAAAATACACTTAAATATGATTATTCAGTCCTATGCCCAACTTGAAAACGTTTATGGCAAGGAAACAGCAAATATCGTTATGGATAACTGCAATAGTAAACTATTTTTAGGTACTCCTTCTCAAGAGACTCGTGAAGCATTTAGTAAAGAACTTGGTAATTACCAAATTAAAGTTAGTTCAAAATCTAAAAATGAAGGCGGTGATGCAAAAGGTGGTAGCACCAGCACTCAATTACAATCACGACCACTTCTATATCCCTCCGACCTTGATAAATTAAAAGAAGGTAACATTATAGTTAAAATATTTGGTAACTTCCCTATAAACTCCCAAATGTGCCAATATTGGAAAGCTCCAGATATATACAAAATTGGCCAAATGGATATGCCATTTATCCCAGGTAGAAGACTAAACGAAGAAGAAATTTATTACGACATAAGAGAACGAAATCGTAAAGTTTTAAAATAACACGACACAAAAGAACGGGAAAATACATTTTCGTTCTTTTGTTTTTGTTATGAAAACATAACAACTTTTTATAAACTCAAAATTTAATTGCTTCTTGTGTTTAATCTATAAAAAAATTAGACTTAAAATTTGTCTAAACCCATAAATTAATTTGCAATCGATTGCTATATTATTATATAATTAACGCATAATAAAGATAAACACACGAGAAAAGGAACACTTTATGAAAAAAATCATATTATCAATAGTTACAGTAATAACTCTTTTTGGTGTTGCAATTTTTGGCATTGCTTCTATACACAATGCAAATACAAGTTCAGCAACTCCATCAACCCTACCATCTTCATCATTGACATCTGCTGCATTAACCGACTCTGAACCAGAAGAAACCAATGGTGTTACCAACATTACGACAATTAAAAATCCAGAAAATGTAACTAATTCTCCAATCAAATTTGAAGGATTGTTTTCAAAAAACGCAATTATTTCAAGCACAAGCACCGACCCATCGTTAATTTCATTTTTACGTATAACAATTAATTCGGGCGTTGCGTATGACACTATATCAATTCAATGTATTAATAGTGGCGTTGGGGCTACAACTTATGATTTAAAGGAAGATGAATATGGTACCAAAATTGGCGATACAAAAAAATCTACAATTTATTATTTTACTCGTCAAGCAAGTTATACAGTAACATTAAAGAAATCTAACGAAATAGTTGCTAGTGCACAATGCTCCTTCTCTCCTGTTATAAATGAAACTGCTCTAAGAAATATTTATGAAAACATTCAATACTATGATGGAAATTACTATGTACTTGGAAATGGTTCATCTGAAATTACCCCACGAGTAAAAACATCACAAACAACTAGTACGTCCGGCATTCAATTTGATACAAACCTTTACCTTCTTTCTATAAATAACACATCGGTTTCGGCATCTGATAATCTATACAAACTTACCCTTCCTGCAAATTCTTATGGTGACGTAAAATTAACTTTTACTTCTAAGTCTGCCTATGTTACAAGAACTATTTCACTGAAGGTTGTAAACCCAAAATATTCTTGGACATTCTTAAATTCTAACAATAAAAATATTGCCGAAGATTCTCGTTTTGGATCATTTTATATATTTAACGAAGCAACAAAACTTAACCTTGTAATTTCTAATACTTTAATTGATGCAAGTAAATATAGTAGTGCAAATGGTTTTGATACCACCTTTACATCTACTCCACTAGACTTAACCAATTTATTGACCGTAAAAACTACTGAATCTATAAGAAATATTGCTAATACAACCACCAATCAAATACTAACTTCGGTAATTGAAAAGAAAGATACTTCCTCTGCTTGGACGGAGACCTTTGACCAACGAAATCATTCAATTTTTACAATCTCTACAAACCTACTTTCTACAGATTTTGTTGTAAGTGATAATGTTGTAACCTACAAAATAATTACTAAAGTACCTTACACTTATGGTATGGATAGATTTAATATTGTTGGAGGAAGATACGACTTAGCAATTTACCAACATAGTTCGGGTGATTATTATGGTGGCGTTAAAAATGAAATATACAACCATTTAAACGGAGCCCTAAACGGCATCTTAACTAGAGATACCACCATTTATTTTGTATCTGAATCTACAACAATCTATAATAATGGAGCTACTTCCATCTTTGTAAAATTTGATACCTCATTTAAAACTGTAGACCCTACCGAAGATATTTCACCTTTTAGAAATACACTATCAACCGAAAAAGAAAAAACTGTTCAAATAAAGAACAAAGACTTAGATAAAAATTCCACTTTAACTCTAGAAGAATTTGAGACATTCTATTCATTTACCTTCACTACATCTTATTACCCACCTCAAACTGACGCAAATGATAGATTTTATAGTAATATCATTTCTAGCAATGATAGTGCATTTACATACACTTCTACCGATAGAAATGGCAATACTCTAACATCTAAATCCGATTTAAACAAAAACTATATATTTACAATGTTTAAATCTAATAATAGCGATGACAATTTCCTTTCAAAAGCAGAATCTATTAGCAGTATGCCAGTTATTGAAGTTGTAGGAGATTTAAAACTTCCTGTTTATATGAATATTGTATACAACTTTAATAAAGAAGCCTATGACGCTGCAAACGCAACAAAGAACATTTTCTGGGACGATAACGGCTTTGAAAATTTGTATCAACTACAAAAAGGTGATAAAATAGAATTCTTTGAACCTGGTATATATATCGTAGAACTTTACACCTTCCCTACCCATGAATTTGCAAAAAACTTCGTTAATCGAGCATTGACAACAGGTGAAGATAGTTTATTAAATAATAACTATATCCGATTTGAATTTGAAGTAGAAGGTCCAAGTATTAGCGCAACAAGCACCAACGACCAAGGAGTTACAATACCTCTTGCAAACCGTATGTTTACCGAAAAGGATGTTAGAATTTCAATTCAACTAACACCAAACTCCGGTCAAAGGTTAATTGCTTATAGAAATAATATACAAATAAACTCATTCGACTCCGACAGCACATTTATTATGGATAGAGCAACTTATGCAGGCTCATGGACTTTTACAGTATTTAATAAAGACGGTTTAGCACTAAAGTCTTTAAACTTTACAATTATTGATACCGCATATTTAGGTTATTCTATCAACAATCGTGAAGAATATAATTTGCTTGAAGTATTTGACAGTGCTGGAAACAAACTACCTTCTACCCACTGCTACGACTTAATTGACGAAGGTAACTACACTGTAAAATTAACTAACTCCGACAAACTTGCCTTCTACCTAACCCAAGACGGCGTTCGTAAAATTACTTATGTTGAAAAACCTGCTAGCAATGTTATAAGGGTAAATATTCAAAAACCTTACTTTGATATCAAATTTACCAACGACTTTGAAGGCAACACACGTAAAACTACCGATAGCATAATCATTGGCGAAGTTAGCGGTATTGAAATTAGCAAAGTAACCGTATTCTTAAACGGAAAACAAATAGACGAATACGACCCTCGTGAAACAACTGGTGGTATTGGCGGAATTATTCAATCTGGCCACTCGTATAGTCAAAACGGTGTATACACCATTAGAATTACCGATAAGTTCAACAACTCATTTGAAGTTCAAGCTGAAAAATACTATAAAATAAACTATGCATTAATCATATTAATTGCCATTGCAGTGTTCGCATTCCTATTCTTAATTTGGTTTATTTATAGATCTCGTAGAGGTCTAAAGGTTAGATAGTATAAAATTTTAGACATTTAAGTTCCGATATTTTAAATACTGAACTTGTTATTGCTACTTTCATATTATTTTTCAGTTGAAAAATTATAAAGAGCATATTTTAAGGATCCCTTTAAAATATGCTCTGTTTTAATTTTAATGTTTTTAAATCAATTCATAGAGATTTTTGATGTGCTTTATTTGGTCAACTTTGTAATTATTCTATGTCAGCCCGTTTAAAACGCCCAAAATTATCTTAGCACAAAAATCTAGGATAATATCTATCTCTTTTGGTGCTAAAATTACCCCATTTAGAGCGTTTAAATTTTCATTTGAAAGAATATTCAAAAGATTGGTTTGTTCCATATTAATAGAAGATAGTACTTCGTAAAGATAACTTTTAATATGTACCACCATGGGTACACCTATTGCAATAACGGGAACACCTAAAGTTTCTTTATTTAGCATAAATTGATTTTTCTTCCCACAGCCCGAACCTGGAACCATTCCAGAATCTGATATTTGAAAAGAAGTCCCTACCCTATTAAAATTTCTACTAGCAAGGCTATCTATTGCAATTATTATTTCAGGTTTTGTTATATTAACTACCGATTTTATAATATCAAAACTATCAATACCGGTATTACTCGCAACGTTTGGACAAAATTTATAAAATTTATTATTGCTATCTGTATTTATATCTAAATTATTTACTACCTTTGGTCCCAGCGAATCCGATAACAGCACATCGTTTCCAATGCCAACAACCAGCACCCTACTTGCTCTACCGATTATTTTTTTTATTTCTTTTCTAAAATCAACTATTAAACTCTTGGTGTCTTGCTCATTTTTTATATCATAAGTTATGTATGTACCTTTAGGCTTGCCGAATTCATTATTAGCATCTAATTTGACTTTTGTTTTTATAAAATCGTCAAATTCTGTTCGTTTAAAATTTCTATTAGTAGGAACCAATTTAGTACTAAATAACTCAATTTGGTCCATTATGCAATCTAATTCTAATCTATATTCATTCATAACATAATGATGTCCGCATATTTTAAAATTAACCAAAAAATTTGCAAAAACACTTGCAATATAACCGAATATGTGATAAAATTTGCAATGAACTAAATTAAAGGAGCGATGAAATGGCAAATATCAAGTCAGCACAAAAAAGAATTGATGTAACAGAAAGAAACACCCTTCAAAATAAAATGGCTAAGTCACAAATGAAGACTCAAATCAAGAAATATTCTAAGGCTATTGAAGCTAATGATGTTGAATCTGCTGAAAAGTTACTTCCTGAAACTTTTGAAGTTATTGACAAGACTGTTACCAAGGGTGCTATCCATAAAAACCAAGCAAACCGTAGAAAGGGCATTCTTGCATCAGAACTTGACACTTTAAAAAAAACAAGTAAGTAAGTTTTATAAATAAATTATGACCTATAAATAATATAGGTCATTTTTTATTTTGTTTATTTTTTATTAAAATTCTTTTGTTAGTAAAATTTTGCAAATCGCATAATTTATAGCATTGTTTGTATTTGCTTTACCCGACTTAATGTTATACTCAAGTTCAGATAATTGCTCATTAATCTTTTTTAATTGCTTTGGTGTAAATTTACTAGCCTGAACCCTACTCATCTTTATAGAATATGGTTTTACATTAAAGTATTCTGCAAGAGTTTCATCACTATCTTTAGATATTGAAATATAAAATAGTTTTCTGAAACTCTGATACAAATATTGTAACAATCCAATCTGAAATTTATCATGATTTAACATAGTTTCTACAATATCAAAAACTTTAATTTTGTCGTTTTTAGAGATTGCATCCGTTAATTCATAAATTTGGTATTCTCTTTCTGGCACTACAAATTTCTCTATTTCGACATTTGTAACTACACTTACACCTATAGTTGAAAGTTTTTCAACTTCGCTAGAAATTCGAGCAAGATTAGAATTGCAATATTCAATCAATAACTTTACTGCTCCTTCTTGTATTTGCACTCCGTTCTTACTAAAGTTTGCGACTATCCATCTAGAAAGTGTCACTTCATCTAATTTACCACAATCTACCACAGTTGAAATGGTTTTAATTTTTTTGATGAACTCATTGGCTTCCGTCACTGCAAAAATAAATATAGTAGTGTCCGCCCCACCCTTTTTAATAAAATCTAAAAATTTTTGTGCATCCTGCGTTTTTAAAGTTGTATCCCAAATAATTATCAGTTTTTTCAAATCACCAAAAGGTACACAACTGGCTGAATCCAAAATATTTTCTATTGTGTATTTATTTTCATCATTAAATTGTAATTTGTTTACATCGGGAAAAGATAGACCTAATCTTTTATCAATTAAATCTATTGCGTTTTTTATTACAAACCTATCATTACCTTCAAGTATGTATACACTTTGAATCTCATTTTTTAAACTTGCTTTTAATTCAATAAACTTCATTTCATTTTTCCTTCTATATTTGTAAAATTTGAGTAACAATAAACACCGCCGAAAGTGACAATCCTAATATTGCTTTACTTTGCTTGCTTTTTATTAAACTATATTGTGACATTACTACTATAGCACAAACCAATACAATTAGTCCAACACTCTCAATGTGAAAATCACTAAAAGAAAACGAAATATTTGCAAGTGACATCACTAGATAATTTAATATCCCAAATAAAAAACTTGGCACGACTAAAATGAAACTAAGTGGCGGAATAATAAAAGAGATTATTATCATTAAAAAGAGAATTGTAAATGCAAAACTAACGTAAGGTATTACAAAAAGATTTACAACAACAGAAAGTAATGAAACCGAAGTAAAATAATGTGCAATTAACGGCAAAGAACAAATCATAGAACTAACACTTACAGACAATCCATTACTAAGCCATTTAGGTAGAACTTTTGAAAACCACTTATTTAATATAGGAGCAACACCAAACAAACCAAACACAACCATAAAACTTAATTGAAAACCGACATCATAAAATTGTGTTGGGTCAATAAGTAAAAGTACAGACCCCGCAAAAGACAACGCACTTAACCCGTCATAAGGTTTTCCACGAGCATTGGCATAAAGTAGAACCATACTCATTAACACCGCTCTAGATGCACTAATAGCAAAATTGCATAAAATTAAATATAACAGTATCAAAACAGATTTTACACCAAACGCAATCCATCTTTTATTACCCATAAATCTGTCTAAAAGTTTAGAAATTAATGTTATTACAAAACCTACATGTAATCCAGAAACCGCAAGTAAATGCGAAAGTCCTACGCTAGAATATTGCTCTTTTAGTTCGCTATCAAGATAACTTTTATCACCAAAAAGCATTGCGTATTGTATTTCAGCCGTACCTGAGTCGGTAACTGCTTTTAGTTTAGATTTTACACTTCTTCTAATTTTAGCATCCAATCTATTTGATTTTATTATTTTGTATTCGCTATTCGCCTTGATGTTTATAGAACTTATATGCTTGTCATTCAAAGTTGGCACATAATTTATTTTCATCTTCTTAACACTTGTTACAAACCTATCTCCAATTTCACAAGTATCATCGAAATCTGAAAAATACACCCTAATATAGGAATGTAATTTATATTCACCATAATTTAGTTTTACATTCTCTAAATAAATTACGCTTTTGGTAGAATTAATATATGATATTGTCCCTTCAACTACGTAACTTTCTGTTTTTATTTCATTATCACTCTGCTTTATACCTATTCTTATAAGAGTTAACCCCATGGCGGTTACAAACATTAAAATAAAGCATATACAAGATAGTAAATATCTTTTCAATTTATCATAAAACTTAATAAATAATATCGTCGCGAGAACTAAAACTGATATTGATAAACCTAAAAATAGATATAGCGCAATTTGACTATTACAAACTAAAACAGCAAAAAAGTGCCCTATCACCAAAACAACAAGCAACCAAAAGAAAAACCTAAAATTAAACACTTTTTTCATTTGTAAAAATTTCCTAAATATCTTGATTTTCTATTGCATATTATACAACATCGTGATATAATTGTAAAGTGTAAAGTGAAATATGCCATCATCGTCTAACGGTTAGGACGCTAGCCTCTCACGCTGGAAATTGGAGTTCGATTCTCCATGGTGGTACCACTTTCATCCAAAAACAAAAAACACGGTGCGTTTTTCCTCATTGGCATTCGTGTTTTTTGTTTTCTTTTTTTGTTAAGTTATGTAATTTAAAGTTATATTTTATTAAATGTATCAATAATCAAATTTAATTCAATAAGGTCATTTTTAAACGCTCGCTTATTTCGCAATACGTTTTTTAAGCCCAAAAGTAGTCCATAAACGCCTATATACTCTCCATTAGACAAACACACAAGTATGGTTACCGCTATGGTAGAAACCCCAAACTTATCGTTTAATTTTTCATACTTTTCATCTTTAAGTTTGTCTACAATCTCACCTACAACAAACTCTATTCTGCCCTTTAGTGCTTTATCTATTAATGGCTGTTTATTGTTAGAATTTTGATTTTGTCCAACTTTTTCAGTATCGTCAATTTTATCTTTAAAAATTGATTGAACATATCCATTTACCGCTTGATTAAACGGAATTATTAAAGTTCTCGAAAAATTTACATAAGCGACTTCGCTATCGTCACCAAACATATACTTTATAAATTCAAACGAATCAATATGCCCATTATCCATTTCATTCAAAAGATAAAATACAAATTGAATTACTCGTTTTTCGCTAAAAATAAAATCAAAACTTCGGCTTTTTTGCACTGTCGAAAAATCTAAGCCAAAATTATACCCTACTATTTTTTCTGCAATAGCAGAGTATAACGCTCCACCCTTTGCTATAGTTTTTAATATATTACTAACTGACTTTTCTATTAAAATAATCTTTGATTCACAAAATTCTTTACATGCAATGTTAAAAGCAACTAATTCATTACTTACAGACTTTGGAATTGCCATAATTTTCTCCCTAAAATACTAAATATATTTACTCAAATTATTCATATATTGTATCATAAATTAATTAAAACACAAAAAGTTATTACACAAATTATTAAAAAACTATTCACAAATTAAACAAAGTTTGTTATAATATATTGGCAAAATATTAAGGAAGATATTATGATTAAATACGCAAATAATGAAACAATCGGTAAATTAATCTTATTGTATGTTCTCGATAGAATGGAATGTGATTTAACAGAAGATACCATTATTGATATGTGTTATTACCAAAAAAAATGGACATCTTATTTTACTTGTAAAATTGCACTTTCCGAACTTACAAAATCGGGTTACATACAAGAAACAAAAAACACCGAAAAGACTAAATATTATTCTATAACGCCCGAAGGTAGAAGTTGCCTATCATTCTTTTACAATGATATCCCAGCAAGCATTAGAACGGACATCGCAAACTTTGTAAAAGATAACAAGCTCGCATTTAAACGAAAACAAGAATATTTTTATGATTCTTTTAAAAACAAAGATGGTTCGTTTACCGTAGTTTTAAAAATTGTTGAGCCAACAACTACAACGCTAGAAATTAAACTAAATGTTCCTGAACAAGAAACAACAAAAACGATTGAAAAGAATTGGCAAAACAACGCAAGTCGTGTATTTGCATCTATTTATGATATTTTATTAACTAACAGCGAAGGAGATTAAAAATGTTTATTTATCACACAAAAGGAACCTGTTCTCGTCAAATAGTATTAGATATTAGCGACGACATAATTAAAGATGTCAAGTTTATTGGCGGTTGCTCTGGAAACTTACAAGGTATTTCAAAATTAGTTATTGGTGAACATATAGATAATGTAATACAAAAATTAAAAGGCATTAATTGTAGAAATAATACCTCTTGCCCGGACCAACTAGCAAGAGCACTAGAAGAATATAAAGAGAACAAATCAAATAATCAATAATAAAAAAACTAAGAAGTTTACTTGTTTTTCAAGTAAACTTCTTTTTATGCTCTTAATTTATTTTTAACATTAAACCCTTCAAACATATCATTTTGATATAATGCTGTTATCTTGTACCACTTTTCAATATACATATTAACTTTATATTGAAATGCAAGTTCATCAACAGGTGTAACTCCCTGTCTTTTAAATTTAATAGTCTTACCTTCTTCGGTGTAAATATTTAAGTCAAATATTCCACCAGTGTATGAAACATATGCCGGAATTCCAAGTTCTATAACTTTACCTTCATCCACAATTTCACACTTAACGGGATAACCTAAATAATACGCCGGATTATAATCAACTCCGAGTAATGTCATTATGGTAACTGGTAAATCAAATGAGCAAGTCAATTTTGATATTTGATGTCCCCCACTTCCACCTACTACTGAATTTGTAATTTTTGTAGAATAAATAATTGCTGGAACTTTGAAGCGGTCTTGACTTTTTATATAGTCTTCGCTTGTTGCATTATAACTTGTATTTCTCAACCAGTATATAGGAGATGAATAATCACCTTCTGCATCACTAAAGTAATGTTTTTTGTATAATAAATCCATTTGATTGTAATAACTATGATGGTCGGCAAATAAACATAGCATTGTGTTATCAAATAAATCATTATCCATTAAGTATTTTACCAAAATTGTAACCATTCTCTCGGTGTCTAATGTTGATACTAGATAATTTTTTATTTCATTTTCTTGTTCAGGTGTAATATCTGTAAGTTTTGTATCGGGATTTGAACTTTGACCTAAAAAGCCAATACTTTCATAAAAATCATAGTAATCTGTATTATTCTTAATTACATCGTTATCTGAATACTCGCCATGCGTTGTAACCGTTGTAAAGAAATTAAAAAACTTTTTATCTTTATCAATAAACTTATGAGAGGTTGATAAATTCAAATAATAATCAAGCGCCTTGCTATCTAGTGTTGCATGACTTAATCTATCACCCTTTGGAATTTTATCACTCATCTGGTCTAAAAATAATGTATTATCAAAACCAAATTGTGGAATTAAAGTATCTCTACCATAAAATGTAGATAGATATGGATGCATATAGTTTGCAACATCTACCGCACCACTATCTTTTAACATATTCGCAAGAGTAAATGAGTAATCTAGGTTGTTATAAATATTATTGGAAGCATATATAAGACTATGCGTTGTAAAACTTTCGCCATAAGGATAATTACCTATCATAGCGGTAGATTCCGAGTAGTCGGTCTTTGCTTTAGAATAATAATTTATCAAAGTAAAACCATATTTATCAAAAGCAGCTTCATCAAATAATTGAATATCCTTACCTTCTTGCTGTAACTTTTTATATTCGTCATTTATTTTTGTATAATCAGTTCTTTCAAGAACGGTAAACTCTCCATTTTCATCCTTTGAAAAATTATAGAAGTTAAAGTTTTTATACCCGTTTGCTTTTGTTCCAAAATCATATCCACGAGATAGTGCATAAAGAGTTGGGGTTGCTTCTGGTGTTATTGCATACCACTCAAAACTCTCCATCATTATCATTATTACGTTTTGACCATTACATACGTCAAATATATCTAATTTTTCAGGATCATACTCTGGGCTTTGTACATATGCGTTCAATTCAGCCTTTGTATACTGCGCAGTTTCATCTACCTTGTAAAATTGTCTAAAAAACTCTTCGAAGTAAAATCCTAACGTACCAAACTTAACCAAACTTTGTTTGTTGCTACTAAATGTAGTATAAAGCATTTTATCCGAAAAATGCGAACTAGCATCTCCATCAAGCCAGTAAGTACTACCTATTGAATACAAAAGAAATGATAAAGTTAAGGTTGCAAGACTTATAATTTTTACTATAAATTTAACCATATCAAAATGCTTAAATTTATTTACTTTGATCTTTTCGCTTAAAATCAACCCTGCAATACTACATCCAAATGTTAGAATATAGAATATCATTGGCCAGATTGGAAGCATATCAAAATTTATAACATCGGTAGTTTCTTTAACTAATGATAACATTTCAAAAGTAAATACATCATTTAAGATTTTATACATACAAATATTTATGTAGCATAAAATCATCTGAAACGCTAGCAATATGCATATAAATATGTTTTGAAATTTATTACACGGAAAAACAAAAATTACTCCTGAGAGAAATAGCAATAAGCTTAAATCAAAGAATATATATTCTGGCAAAAAACCAAAGCCCAAATAAACAAACATAAAGCATTCCATCACAAGTGTTGCGATGGTATATATTCCTATTGCTATTCCCTTTCTCAAAAGTAAATTTTTCATCTTATCCTAAATTTTTAATACTGAGTAAAATACTCTCTTTTTTTGCTTTATTCCTTTCTAGTTTTTCTTTCTCTAATTGTACCAAATTTTGTGGTGCTTTTGCAACAAATTTCTCGTTAGATAGCATTTTCACACTTCTTTCAATTTCAAACTCTATATCCTTTAAATCTTTTTGAAGTTTTTCTAAAAGTTGAGTTTTATCTATATTGATTTTTATAGCACAAGGAACTAAATCATTCACAATTGGTGTTCCATCAATATTTTCCACTTGTTCTACACTTTCTATAAATGCAAGTTTTTTAATATTTGGTAAAAACTCATCAAATATTTGTTTATTAGTTGTTGTAATAACAACTTGCTTGTATGGGTCTATTCCTTGTTCTAATTTTGTAGATCTAATGCCTTTTATCAAATTGAATATACTTTCAACCTTTTCTTTTTCGGCTTCAAACTTAAAGTTCTCGTTGTATTCTGGGAAACTTTGTTTACATAGCAATCCACTTTCAGCATTGCTTTCATAAATGTATTCAGTTACGAATGGAATATATGGATGCAATAATTTTAGTATATTTTCTAGTACATAATTTAATATGCTAACAGCATTTTGTTTTGTGCTTGCATCCGCATTAAGCATAGGTTTTGATACTTCTATAAACCAATCACAAAAATCATCTAAAACAAAATTATAAATATTTGTTAATGCAATACCCATTTCAAATTTTTCAATGTTAGTTGTAACATTTAAAATAAGTTCATTTAGTTCATTTAATATCCATTTATCAAATAAACCTAATTTACACTTCTCTATATTTAATAATTCTATGCCATCTTTATTCATATCAACAAACTTTGAAGCATTCCATAATTTGTTAATAAATTGCTTTGCTACTACTATTTTTGTTTCGCCCATTCTAGTATCTAGTCCAAGTGCTAAATCTTTAATGAGTGCAAGTCTTAATGCGTCCGCACCATGTTCATCAGCAACCTTTATAGGGTCTATACCATTACCAAGAGATTTACTCATTTTTCTACCTTGTTCATCTCTTACAAGCCCATGTATTAAGGTATATTTGAATGGAACTTGCCCTGTACATTCAATCCCCATATAAACCATTTTAGTTACCCAGTGAGTTAAGATATCATAACCCGTTACCAATACGCTAGTTGGATAAAACTTTTCTAATGTTTTAGTTTTTTCTGGCCAGCCAAGTGTAGAGAATGGCCAAAGTGCTGAACTAAACCAAGTATCTAATACATCTTCATCTTGATGAAAATGATTAGAATTACACTTCGGACAATTACTTGGTTGCTTACTTGCGTAAACCTCACCACAATCGTCACAGTAATAAATAGGTATTCTATGACCCGTCCAAAGTTGACGCGAAATACACCAGTCTTGAATATTTTCAAGCCAATGGAAGTAATTCTTTTCAAATCTCTTTGCGTAAATAGTTAATTCTCCATTTTTTACACATTCAATTGCTGGTTTTGCAAGTTCTTTCATCGCAACATACCATTGCTTTGTAACTAATGGCTCAATAACATTATGACAGCGATAGCAATGTCCTACGCTATGAGTATATGGTTCAACCTTTTCAATTAGATTTTGAGATTTTAATTCTTCAACAATCTTTTCTCTTGCCTCTTTTGCTTGCATTCCTTCAAATTTACCAGCAAACCTATTTAACTTTCCGTCTTTTTCTATTACCGATAAAACTTCTAAGTTGTGACGCTTTCCAACTTCATAGTCGTTTGGGTCGTGTGCAGGAGTAATCTTTACCATACCAGTTCCAAAATCTTTTTCTACATAACTATCTGCAATTATAGGTATTTTTCTATCGGTTAAAGGAAGCACCAACTCTTTTCCTACAATATTTTTATACCTTTCGTCTTCAGGGTTTACAGCAACAGCCATATCCCCAAATATAGTTTCTGGTCTTGTTGTCGCAACAACAATATGCCCGGATCCGTCAGCGAACGGATATCTAATGTGCCACATTGAACTCTCTTCATCTGAATATTCAACTTCATCATCTGAAATAACCGACTTACAAGTTGAACACCAGTTGGTTAATCTTGTACCACGATATATTAAACCCTTATCGTAAAGCCTTATAAAAGTTTCAAGAACGGCATTCGTACTCTTTTCATCCATTGTAAATCTTGCTTTAGACCAATCTGCACTACAACCAATTCGTCTAAATTGACGCATTATTTTATCGCCATAAAAGTTGTACCAGTCCCACGCTTCTTTATCAAACGCAACTCTGCCAATTCCTTCTTTGGTTTTACCTTCTTTACGTAGTTTTTCTACTATTTTAATTTCCGTTGCTATTGCAGCGTGATCGGTTCCTGGTTGCCACAATACTTCATACCCCTTCATTCTTTTATATCTTGAAAGGATATCTTGCATTGTAACATCCATAGCGTGACCAATATGTGCCATACTTGTAACATTTGGTGGTGGCATTATTATACAAAATGCAGGTTTTTTAGAATTTGGGTCTGCATAGAAACAATTTTCCTTTTCCCATTTTTCATAAATTTGAGTTTCAAAACTCTGTGGATTGTAACTTTTCTCGTCTTTCATTTTTCTTATTTCCTTTTTATTTATCTTATTATATTTTATTTTTTACATATCTTCAGACCAATTCATCAAAATACATTAGCCATAAATAAATATCTCTTTTTAAATTAAACTTCTGTTCCATTATATTCTCCTAAAATATCTTCAATATTATAATTAATAGTACCAATAAACATACAAAAACAATATACCCTACTATGTTCATTTTTTTTAGAGTTTCTTCGGCATTTAAACGTTTAATTTCGTCTTTGCTTTTTAAGTCTTTTACAAACATTTTACCAAAAACTATAAAAAACACCGAACAAATAAGTGCAATAAGTAAAATTGTAATTAAGATAGATTTAAACATATTCACCCCTAAAAATAAAAGTGCGTCTTCGTCCATAAAAAGGACGAAACGCACTTAAAAAATACTATTCCGCGGTACCACCTTTATTCAAGCAATATGCTTGCACTTTAAAGAATTGACCATACGCTTTGCAACCTTCATTCGCTTAGTTTTCCCCGTTTTAAAACCTCTCAGCCTATGGGTTTTAATCTCTTATCGGATACTTTTCGCTCCTTACTCCTCAAAGCAGTCTATTAAATTAACAATTTAATTATACCACCTAAAAAATATAATTTCAATAATTTTATTCAATTATTTGATTTTTGTCAGCATCTAAATCTTTTTCTATATTGTTTTTTATAGCATCTTCTTTATCTGAGTTGTCTTCTATATGTTCGGTGTCCGTTTCGGACTCATTACCAATAATTACCGAACAATATATGATATATAATCCAGCAAGAATACTGCAAGAAACTAATAAATACATTGCGATTTTTGGGTAAAAACACCAAATAAAAATGCTTAACCACAATAAAATTATATACAAAAAGTACATTACATTAGTTACAATTTTATCTCTTCCAACACTCTTTACAAATTTTCTATAAAGTGCAATAACTATTTCAAAGAATACTAATATTAATAATACCCATATAGTAAGTGCTTTTGATATTGTTAAAAACAATAATGGTATAAAGAAAATACATCTACCTACAATTATTGAAAGAATATCTAACCATAAACAACCATTAGCATCCTTAATATTTAAAATGCAATCACATATTTCTAAGCAACCCGCAACAATAAAAAATGTAGCAAAAACATATTTATCATAAAAAATCAACGAAAAAACAAGTGCTACCAATAACACTATTCTCGCAAATAACGAAATTTCTTTTAAAATTAATTTTTTATTAGTCACGGCATCTCCCTAAATATATACACCTATTATACCACGAAAAAAATTATATCGCAATTTAATAATTGACATAAATTATTTTTTTAGAATAAACTGCTATGGGAGGTATACTCTTTTGAAAAAATTTATAACAATTTTTCTTGCAGTAATAATGTGCTTATTCTGTTTTACTGCTTGCAAAAAAAATAATTTAACAAAAATTAGACTGAATGAAGTTACTCATTCGATATTTTACGCACCTCTATACCTTGCCATAAATTTAGGTTATATGGAAGAAGAAGGTTTAGAAATTGACCTAACCAATGGTGGCGGTTCCGATGTATCTATGTCTGCTCTTCTATCTAATAGTGCAGATATTTCACTACTTGGACCAGAAACTTTGGTTTATGTCGTTAAAGAAGGAAGCACCAACCACCCTATGGTATTTGGTCAGTTAACCAAACGTGACGGCTCATTCTTGATTGGTAGAAGTGAAAACAGCAACTTTAATTGGCTAGATTTAAAAAATAAATATATTTTAGGTGGTCGTGAAGGTGGAATGCCAGCTATGACACTAGAATATGTTTTAAACTCTAAGGGTTTAGTTGATGGTGAAAATATGACATTTGATACTAGCATTAAGTTTGACCTAATTACACCAACCTTTGAAGGTGGAACGGGCGACTATTGCACTATGTTTGAACCTGTCGCTAGTACATATGTACAACAAGGTAAAGGCTATTATATGGCGTCAGTTGGCGAAGAATGTGGAGAAGTTCCATTTACTTGCTTTATGGCTACAAATAATTATTTGAGCAAAAACCCAGAAACTATAAAAGCTTTTTTAAGAGCAGTAAATAAAGCATATAATTATATGCAAACTCACACTGCAGAAGAAATTGCAAATGGTTTAATAGCATCATTTGATGGTACAAGCATTGAAAGTATTACAAGTGCCGTTGCAAAATATATAGAAATTGACGCTTGGAGTTCTTCTCCAGCCATGACTAAAAGTGCATTTAATAAATTAATTGCTATAATAGAAAACGCTGGAATTGATGTTAGTGGAGTAAAATTTGAAGATGTAGTTGATAATAGTTTTGCGTTGAGTTTATAAATTTACTACAAGATATGGAGAACTATGATGAAAAATCTTTTAGAAATTACAGATCTAAGTCTTTCGTATCACTCAAAGCAAAGTGAAACAAAAGCTCTAGAAAATGTAAATTTTAATATTTTAGATAACGATTTTGTTTCTATTGTTGGACCTAGTGGTTGCGGAAAAACTACAATACTTTCACTAATTGCTGGACTACTAGTTCCAAGTTCGGGAGAAATAATCCTAGACGGGAAAAAAGTAACTGGAGTAAACACCGAAATTGGATATATGTTTCAAAAAGACAACCTTTTTGATTGGCTTACTGTAGAGAAAAATGTTCTATTTGCTCTAAAACTTCAAAAAAAAGACAATCCCGAAAATGTCCGATTTGTTTACAATCTAGTTGAAAAATATGGTTTAAAGGAATTTTTAAACCACTACCCTTCTGAACTGTCTGGTGGTATGCGTCAAAGAGTTTCACTAATTAGAACTCTTGCAACTAGACCAAAACTTCTATTGCTAGACGAACCATTTTCTGCACTAGATTATCAAACCCGATTAGATATTCAAAATATAGTATACAAAATTATTTTAGATGAACAAAAAACTGCAATATTGGTTACCCATGACATAAGCGAAGCTATTGCTATGAGTAATAAGATAATAATATTATCAAAACGACCAGCATCCGTTAAACAGATTATAGATATCAATTTTGATGCTAACCTAACACCTTTTCAAAAAAGAAACGACCCTCAATTTTCTAAATATTTTAATCTTATTTGGGAGGAATTAAAAAATGAAGAAATCAAATAACCAAATAAGTTTAGAACACAGAAATTTTCTTAGGAAAGAAAAAACTAATAAATTAATAGTAATTGTTGGCAGAATTTTGGTTCTTGTATTGTTTATTGGTATATGGGAGTTACTAACTAGTCTTGGCGTTATTGATTCTTTTATTTATAGTTCCCCATCAAGAATAGTAAAAATGCTAGTAAGTTTATTTAAAGAAGGAAAAATAATTCATCATTCACTTATTACTTTATATGAAACCGTACTTGCATTTACAATTTCCATGGTTGTTGGAACAATTATTGCAATTTTACTATTTTCAAGTAAACGCATCCGTGAAATACTAGAACCTTACCTAATTATACTAAATAGTTTACCAAAAGTTGCATTAGGACCACTAATTATAGTTTGGTTTGGTGCAGGAACAAAGGCTATAGTTGTTATGGGATTTTTGATTTGCATAATAATTACCATAATTAGTTTACTTAATAGTTTTATGTCTGTAAGTAAAGAAAAAATATTGTTAATGAAAACGCTAGGTGCATCTAAGTGGCAAATACTTACTCGCCTAATATTCCCTGAGTGCTTGCCAGCATTCATATCGGTTTTAAAAATTAATGTTGGAATGAGCTGGGTTGGTACAATTATGGGTGAATATCTTGTAAGTAAAGCCGGTCTTGGATACCTAATTGTATATGGCGGATACATATTTAAACTAGATCTTGTTATGACTTCTATTATTGTTTTGTGCGTACTTGCAGGTTTAATGTATTTATTAGTAACCATACTAGAAAAAATATTAATTAAAAAACGAGGTTAAAAAAATAAATAAAACTCCCTACTTTAGAAACTTCTAAGTTAGGGAGTTTTATTTTTAGTTTGCATTTGCAGTCTTTTTAGTTGCTTTTACAAATTGATCACTATCTGTTTTGTTAAAATCTGCGTTTTCTGATATATACGCTTTACGTGCTTCAATATTATCACCCATTAATGTGGTAATAAGTCTTTCGGCTTCGGCGGCATCTTCTATTGTTACTTGCACAAGAGTTCTATCTTTTGGATTCATAGTAGTTTCCCAAAGTTGCTCAGGATCCATTTCACCAAGTCCTTTATATCTTTGGATTGTATAACCCTTTCCAAATCTTGCAGTAACTTCTGGAAGTTCAGCATCACTATAAACATATTCAATATCATCTTTTTTCTGAACTCTGTATAATGGTGGCATACCAATGAATACATGACCATCGTTTATTAGTTCTTTCATATATCTAAAGAAGAATGTTAAAAGAATTGCTCTAATATGTGCACCATCTTGGTCGGCATCGGCTAGAATTATTACTTTATGGAACTTTAGTTCTGCTGGATCAAAATCTTCACCAAGACCTGCACCTAGTGCCGAAATAATTGTTCTAATTTCTTCATTATTTAAAACTTGGTCTATTCTTTTCTTTTCAGCGTTTAAAGGTTTACCTCTTAGTGGCAAAATTGCTTGGAAGTGACGATCTCTTGCCATTTTTGCAGAACCACCCGCACTATTACCCTCAACTATAAATAACTCATTCAGTTCAGGTTTTTTACCAGTACACATAGAAAGTTTACCGACTAAATTTGAATTATCTATACTATTTTTTTGTCGAGTTATTTCCTTTGCCTTTCTTGCAGCTTCTCTAACCCTTGCAGCTCCTAGTGCTTTTTCGTAAATAGGTCCAAGTTTTTTGCCCATTTTACCGTTTACATACTCAGTCAATTTTTCGGTGATTATCGCTTCTACTGCTGGTCTTGCTTCTGGGTTACCGAGTTTAGTTTTTGTTTGACCTTCAAACTGAATATTCTTCATTTTGACTAATAAAACAGCTGTTAAACCTTCTCTAAAATCTTCACCCATCAAATTAGGTTCTTTATCTTTTAAAAGATTTTGTTTTCTTAATTGGTCATTGAATACCTTAGTAATTGCAGACTTAAAACCAGTTTCGTGAGTACCACCTTCAACTGTTGGAATGTTATTTACATACGAAAATACACTTTCGCTATAACTATCAGTGTATTGCATCGCACAAGCACAATAAATGCCATCTTTTTCGCCTTCTATAAAAATAGGTACTTCGTGCAATTTATTTTTTGTATCATTTAGATATAAAACGAAGTCAGACAAACCACCTTCATACCTATATTCTTTATAATAAGGTTCTTCCGTTCTATTATCCTTAATTGTAATTAGGACGCCTTTATTTAAAAACGCAAGTTCCTTTAAGTGTTTTGCAATAGTATCAAGCGAAAATACAGTAGTTTCAAAAATTCTCTTATCTGGCATAAAGGTAATTTTAGAACCATGCTCTTTGGTTGTACCAATTTCCTTTAATGGGTAAACTGGAACACCACCCTTTACCTTTCCGCTAGAATTTGCTTTACTTTCAAATCTTTGTTTGTATATTTTACCATTCTTTTTTACTTCAACTTCTAGCCACTCAGATAATGCATTAACAACACTTGCACCAACACCGTGCAATCCACCTGAATAATTGTAGTTATCATTATTAAATTTACCACCAGCATGAAGTTGCGTAAATACTACTTCTACACCACTAACCTTTAATGTTGGGTGAATATCTGTAGGTATACCACGACCATCATCGGCAACTGAAATTGAGCCATCTTTATATATTTCAACATCTACTCTTGTTGCAAATTTGTTGGTTGCTTCATCAATAGCGTTATCTACAATTTCCCAAACAAGGTGATGAAGTCCCTTAATACCAGTTGTACCAATATACATACCCGGACGCAATCTAACAGCATCAAGACCTTCTAGGACTTGTATATCTTTTGCGTCATAACTCTTTTCATTTGATTTGCTTGCCATAATAATCTCCATTCCATTAATATAAGTTTATTATACCATAATTGTAACGAAAAAATCAAACATTTTTACAAGTAAAAATTGGCTTAAAGCGTTAGTATAAAAGGATTAGCGTATTCATATAATATACATAACAAAAGGAGATTTTAATGAAAAAATATAATACGATAGTACTGACTGGTGGTGGAACGATGGGACATGTTACCCCAAACTTAATAATTTTACCTGAACTTATGTATAACTTTGATAAGGTTTATTATATTGGAAGTTTTAAAGGCGTTGAAAAGGAAAAAGTTGCAAGTTTTAATAGCAAACTAAAACCTTCTCAAAATAAAGTAGAGTATATAGGTATACCTACCGTAAAATTAGATAGAGTAAAATGGTATAAAAACATTCTTCTACCATTCACATTAATAAAAGCCATAATTGAAGCAAAGCAATATTTGAGAACTATCCGTCCCGATGTATTATTTTCTAAAGGTGGTTATGTATCTGTTCCCGTAGTTATTGCCGCACATCAATTACACATACCAATAGTAATTCACGAATCCGATTTAAGTATGGGACTTGCAAATAAAATTTCTGCAAAAAGAGCAACGACTGTTTGTACCACATTTCCTGAAACAGCGAAAAAAACCGTTAATGGCGTATATACAGGTAGCGCAATAAATCCAAAACTTGCAACTGCTGACGGAGAGAAATTAAAAAATAAATATAAACTTTACCCAAATTTAAAAACAATCTTAATAACTGGCGGAAGTTTAGGTTCCACCCCAATTAATGATGCCATATTAAAGATATTACCCTACCTTGTAATCAACTACAATGTGCTACATTTAACAGGAAGAGGCAAAAAAGTCAATTTCCATCACGCAAACTATCATCAATTAGAATTTACAGATGACATAGGAAGTTTCTTTAAAGCTAGTGACCTAGTAATTTCAAGAGCCGGAAGCAATACTATATTTGAACTCGCAAACCTAAAAAAGCCGATGCTACTAATACCTCTACCTAAAAACGCTTCTCGTGGCGACCAACTTGAAAATGCCGAATATTTTAAAAAATTAGGAATTGCCAATGTAATTCAGCAAGAAGACTTAGAAGACCACCTGAAAGAAGCAATCACCGAAACATTCGATCACCTTTCATCTTACACCAAAGCACTAAATAGATTATCATTCCCCGACGGAAAATATAAAATTTTGAACGAAATTTATAAAGCGGTCGATGAAACTCCAGAACTATTGAAGTGATTTTTATTTAAATAATTAAATAAAATAAGACCATATGATAGCATAAATTCACATTAAATTTACAACAATTTTAACGGCTAAATTATACCCAATTTGCAGGTCAACTTATTAGTCTACATATAGTAAATTAGCCCAAAACAGCCAATTTTGGGGCTAAAGTACTATATTTTATCACACTTTAATCTTAAAATTGAATAATTTTAAATGATATCACGACTATTTTCTACAACTTTTTTTTATTGATATTTCCGCTTTTTTTAACTATTATTTAATCAAAAATTAAGAAAAATTAAGAGAAAAAATTTCCAATATAAAATAAAATTTTTTAGTTTTATGGATTAAAAATTTTTTCACACAAAAAAGTGTATTTAAAAATATAAATACACTTTTTTTATTAATTAAACTTCGTTATCGATTGGAACCATTTCTCTGTAACGCTTTAAGCCAGTACCTGCAGGAATATATTTACCAATAATAACGTTTTCTTTTAGACCAATTAGTGGGTCAACTTTACCCTTAATAGCAGCGTCAGTTAATACTCTAACTGTTTCTTGGAATGATGCAGCTGAGAGGAATGAATCAGTGGCAAGAGAAGCCTTTGTAATTGAAAGTAATACTCTTGTAGCAATTGCTGGTTCTAGACCTTGTTGAATAATTTGATCATTCATTTCTTCAAATTTGCCTATATCCATCAATTCGCCTGGTAGTACGTTTGTATCACCAGAATCTTCAATTCTTACCTTCTTAAGCATTTGTCTCAAGATAATTTCAATGTGCTTATCGTTTACATCAACACCGTTTTTCTTATATACTTTCAAAACTTCCTTCATTAGGTAATCTTGAACACCCTTAACACCCTTTGTTAATAAGATGTCGTGTGGGTTTATAGAACCTTCAGTTAATTGAGTACCTGGTTCTACTACAGAACCAACTTCAACCTTCATCTTTGCACCATAAGGTAATGCATAATCAACATCGAAGTTTTCGTCACTTCTAATAACAATCTCTTGTTTTACTAGATCAATAGACTTAACTGTACCACTTACAACACTAATTACAGCAACGCCCTTTGGTTTTCTAGCTTCAAACAATTCTTCTACTCTAGGTAAACCTTGGGTAATATCATCACCCGCAGAAATACCACCCTCATGGAAGACGTTCATAGTAAGCTGTGTACCTGGTTCACCAATAGCTTGTGCTGCAATAATACCAACAGCTTCGCCATAAGGAACAATTTCCTTAGTTGACATATTTTTACCATAACACTTAGCACATACGCCAACTTTTGACTTACAAGTAAGTACTGTTCTAATTTTAACACTGGTAATTCCAGCTTCTTCAACCTTGTTTGCTTGGTCTTTTGTAATCATTGTATTAGCATTGATTATAACTTCACCAGTTGTTGGGTCAATTACATCTTCTACTGCAAATCTACCAAAAATTCTATCGCTAAGTTTTTCAAGTATTGAGTTACCATCATACAATGCAGTAACTTCCATACCCTTGACCTTTTCACCAAGAGTTTCAAAACAGTCGTCATCACGAATAACTACATCTTGAGATACATCAACAAGACGTCTTGTTAAATAACCTGCATCCGCAGTCTTTAAGCCCTTATCTACTAGACCCTTTCTACCACCTCTGGTTGAAATAAAGTATTCGATAACCGAAAGACCCATCTTAAAGCAGTTTCTAACTGGAACTTCGATTAGTTTACCAGATGTAGAACTCATAAGTCCACGCATACCAGACAACTGGTTAATCTGAGCAGCAGAACCTCTCGCACCAGACTCACTCATCATCTTGATTGGGTTAAATGTATCATAGTTGCCAGAAACTATCTTACTCATCTTACTCATTGCACCAGCCCAAATTTCGCTAAGTCTAGCTTCCTTTTCAGGCTTTGTAATAAGTCCACGACGATATTGCTTTTCTGCTTCAACTGCTTCTTGGTCAGCTTCTGCAATAATTTCTGGTCTTTCTTTTGGAATTTGAATATCATAAAGTGCAATTGTTAGACCAGATAGAGTTGCATACTTATAACCTAAGTCCTTAATCTTGTCTAGCATAATTGCAGTTTCACCCGCATCATGAACATCATAGCAAGCCTTAATAATCTTCTTTAATTCCTTTTTACCAACTTTGTAGTTGATTTCTAGTTGTAACATATCTTCAGGAGTTTCTCTCTTTACAAATCCCAAATCTTGTGGAATGATTTGGTTGAAGATTAATCTTCCTGCAGTGGTTTCAATTCTTGTAGAATAGTTTACACCATCAATGACTTTACTTACTCTAACAGTAATCTTTGCTTCAACATCTAGTTCTCCAGATTGATAAGCAACAATTGCTTCTTCAGGACAACTAAATACACTACCTTCACCCTTTGCATTTGGCTTTTCAATAGTTAAATAATAGTTACCTAAAATCATATCTTGTGATGGGGTAGCAATTGGCTCACCATCAGATGGCTTTAAAATGTTATTAGATGCAAGCATTAAAAATCTTGCTTCTGCTTGTGCTTCCATACTTAGTGGAAGGTGAATAGCCATTTGGTCACCATCGAAGTCGGCATTAAACGCTTGACAAGTA